>NPID01000662.1_pt1 | contig 215758 bp, 227 predicted proteins | sample 8637491 | NCBI WGS metagenome assembly NPID01 (sample SAMN07420843, study PRJNA396082) | bioreactor metagenome | isolation source: sample BA6 brine-fed electro-methanogenic bioreactor BA | place: Japan: Kochi | collected 2016-06-14 | reverse complement strand
AAAAATCTTTTAAAAGAGCAAATAAAAGAGAAAAAAGAGAATATCAAATTACCAGATATTATCTCACTTGTTGCAAATGAATTAAATATCAAACCAAGTGATATTAAATCTAAGAAAAGAACCGCAACAGTGGCAAATGCAAGAAGAATAGTAATCTATCTAGCAAGGGAATTAACTCATAACTCTATGCCAGATATTGCTAAATTTTTAGGGATGAAAGATCATAGTTCAATCTCTAAAAATATACAAAAAACAAATGAGTTAATTGAGAGTGATGAAAACTTTAAACTTATCATTCAAAATTTAAAAAATAAAATCATACATTAAGGGGTGGAAAAAAAAGTTTAAGACAAAAGTGTGAAAAGATGTGAACTATTAAAACCAATTTATTCACAGGCAAAAGTCCCTATGAATTGTACTTTGGATAATATTTTCATCTTTTCACATGGTCTACTACTTCCACTAATTAATATAAATAAATAGGAGCTAAAAAAATGAAGTTCATAATTACAAAGAGCATTTTCGAAAACATTGTGTCATCTATGCAACCATTTTTAGAAAAAAAAGATGCAAGTTCAATCACTTCTCATATATATTTAGAAGTAAATGATTCAAAACTTATTCTAAAAGCAACAGATTACGAAATAGGATTAGAGTGTAGTATTGATTCTATTAGTGAAGCTATATATGGAAAAGCAACAGTTAATGGATCAAACTTACTTGGTATAATTAAAAGATTAAAAGATACAGATATCATTATAGAAACAACTGACAATAATCTAATTATAAAACAAAACAAGTCTACATTTAAATTACCAATGTATGATGCTGATGAATATCCATCTTTAATTTTAAATAACAATTTAAAAAATTTAGAGATTTCAACTATAAACTTAATCAATTCTATTAGAAAGATTACACCTGCTATTGATAATAACAATCCTAAATTTGAATTAAATGGTGCTTTAATAGATATCAAAAGTTCTAAAATCAATTTTGTTGCTACTGATACAAGAAGACTTGCAATATCTCATTTACAAAATATATCAAATGAACAAGCTCAAATTATTATCCCTAAAAAAGCTATTATAGAGATACAAAAACTATTTATTGATGATGCTCATCTATCTTATGATGAAAATACTTTAGTAGTATCAAATTCAAATATGAAATTTTTTACAAAACTAATCAATGGTAAATTCCCAGATTATGAAAGAATCATACCTCAAAGTTTAAAATACAATTTAAGCATACCAAAAAGTATGTTAGTAGAATCTATTAAATTAGTTACTTCACTATTTTCAAATATTAAAATTACATTTAAACCAAACTCAATCATATTTGAATCTTTAGATGAAGATACAGAATCTAAAACTCAAATAGATATTGAATTAAATATTGATACAGAGTTTTATTTAGCAGTAAATGCAAAATATCTATTAGATTTTTTAAGTCAAACAAATAACGAAAATATTACTATTGGATTCAATGAATCAAATCTACCATTCTATTTAGAAGATGAAAAATTCTTTACAATTGTAATGCCAATAGTTTTAGAAAAATAAAAAAAGGATATCGCTAATGAGCCAACAAGAATACGGTGCAGGAAATATTAAAGTCTTAAAAGGTCTTGAAGCAGTAAGAAAAAGACCTGGTATGTATATTGGTGATACTAACATAAATGGTCTTCACCATATGGTATATGAAGTTGTTGATAACTCTATAGATGAGGCAATGGCTGGATATTGTAGGAATATTAAAATTACAATGACAAAAGATCATTGGATAAGAGTTGAAGATGATGGTAGAGGTATTCCAACTGCTATTCATGAAGGTGAAGGTATATCTGCTGCAACTGTTGTACTAACAGTATTACATGCTGGTGGAAAATTTGATAAAGATACTTATAAAGTATCTGGTGGACTTCATGGGGTGGGTGTTTCAGTTGTAAATGCTTTATCTAAAGAACTTAAAATGACTATTTATAGAGAAGGTAAAATCCACTATCAAGAATTTTCAAAAGGTATCCCAAAAGGTCCACTAGAAGTTATTGGTGAAAGTCCAAGAAAAACGGGTACAACAATTGAATTTTTAGCTGATGATTCTATTTTTGAAGTAAATACTTATGATTCAGCTGTTTTAGCAAAAAGATTTAGAGAAGTAGCATATTTAAATTCATTTATCTCTATTACCTTAGTAGATGAGATTCATAAAAAAACTGATGTTTTTCATTTTGAAGGTGGTATTAAACAGTTTGCTGAAGATTTAAATAAAGATGTTGCAGTATCAGAAGCAGTAGCATTTTCTGAAAAAGTTGATGATGTTGAAGTTGATATTGCTGTTATGTATAATGCTACATATACTGAAAAAACTTTATCTTTTGTAAATAATATTAGAACAATAGATGGTGGTACACACGAAGCAGGTTTTAAAGCAGGACTTACAAGATCAATTGTAAAATATGTAAATAGCAATGCAAATGCAAGAGAAAAAGATACAAAAATCACAGGTGATGATGTAAGAGAAGGTCTTATTGCAGTTGTTTCTGTAAAAATTCCTGAACCACAATTTGAAGGTCAAACAAAAGGTAAATTAGGAAGCTCTTATGTAAAACCAATTTGTCAAAAATTAACTTCTGAAGTTTTAGATAAATATTTTGAAGAAAATCCTGCACAAGCTAAAGCTATTATGGAAAAAGCATTAATGGCAGCAAGAGGTAGAGAAGCAGCTAAAAAAGCTAGAGATTTAACTAGAAAAAAAGATGCCATGACTGTTGGAACACTTCCCGGGAAACTTGCAGAGTGTCAAAGTAAAGACCCAGCAGTAAGAGAATTATATCTGGTGGAGGGAGATTCAGCGGGTGGATCAGCAAAACAAGGTAGAGATAGAGTTTATCAAGCAATTTTACCACTAAAAGGTAAGATTTTAAATGTTGAAAAATCAAGACTTGATAAAATTTTAAAATCTGATGAGATTAGAAATATGATTACGGCACTTGGTTGTGGTATTGGTGAAGATTTTGATGAAGAAAAAATTAGATATCACAAAATCATTATCATGACCGATGCGGACGTTGATGGTAGTCACATTCAAACACTTCTTTTAACTTTCTTCTTTAGATTTTTAAGACCAGTTGTAGAAAAAGGGTATTTATATATAGCTCAACCACCACTTTATAGATATAAAAAAGGTAAAAATGAGACATACTTAAAAGATGATACAGCATTATCTAATTTCCTAATCGAAAATGGTTTAGAATCATTTGAATTTGCAGGTTTAGGATACAATGACTTATTAGATTTATTTAGAACTGTTTCTAGATATAGAGGTATGTTAAGTCAACTTGAAAAAAGATATTCATTAATTGAAGTATTAAAACATTTAATTGAAAATTCAAATTTAGTATCTTTAGAACAATCAGCTTTATATGAAGAGGTAAAAGGATTCCTTGAAAACAAAGGTTATAATATTTTATCAAAAAATATAACTGAAGATAAAATCCAACTATTTGTACAAACAAATGAAGGTTTAGAAGAGTTAATTATTGATGATGAATTATTTGCATCTCCATATTTTAGTGAAGCTACATATATCTATAATAGACTTGTAGAAAGAGATATCTCAATGTTTGATGGAAGAGATTTAATCGAAATCCTTGAAGAGGTTGAAGGATTGGCTAAAAAAGGTGCATATATCCAAAGATATAAAGGTCTTGGAGAGATGAACCCAGAACAATTATGGGAAACAACTATGACACCAGAAGATAGAAGACTTCTAAGAGTAAAAATCGAAGATGCAGAATTAGCATCTGATACATTTACACTATTTATGGGTGATGAAGTAGAACCTAGAAGAAACTATATTGAGGAACATGCCAAAGATGTTGAACATCTAGACGTTTAAAAAAGTTTATCTTTTTTACAATCTCTGCGTTGGAGGTGAGTTTTTACTCAGTCACCTACTATTTGTAGGCTCCTTCGCAAAAACTCACCTCCGCCTTGACCTTGAAAAAAATATAACTTTTTACCCTTTAAACTAAATTTCATATAAAGTTAAATTTGTGACGTATTAGTGACATTAATTTGTTATAATAAATTGATAAAAGGAAATTAATGAATTTAAATATATCTGAAAAAAAATTAATAGATTTAGTTAAAATTTTTTCTCCTACTATTATTAAAGAACTTTCAATTAATGGTAAGTCTAAAAAATTAACACAGATATTAAATGATTTAAATATAATCGGTCAAATAGATTTAAAACAAAGTCTTGGTCATTTTTTTAATGATGTATATAAAATTATTTTTGATAATTATAAAAATGAATATATTTATAAAAATTTAATCATAAAAAAAATTCTTTTAGGTAGACATTCTTTAAATACTGCATTTTTATTAAATGAACTTAGAGTTGGCAATTCAAAAGCTGATAGTGTAATATTTAATGGTACATCAACAGTATATGAAATAAAAAGTGAGTATGATACATTTAATAGATTGAATAATCAAATAGATGATTATAAAAAAGCATTTGAATTTATATATATTGTTATTCCTGAAAAAATTTTAATTAAATTAGAAAATGTATTAGTAGATGATTATATAGGAATTATTGTATTAACAACTAGAAATACTTTAAAAAAAGTAAAAAATGCAAAATCAAATAAAATTAATTTTAATAAAGAAACATTATTTGATATATTAAATCAAAATGAATATAAAACTATAGTAAATAATTATTTCCATGATATTCCAGAAGTGCCAAATACAAGAATATATAGCTTATATAAAGAATATTTTAAACAATTAGATATAGAAATTATTCATAATGAAATAGTAAACATATTAAAAAAAAGAGGAAATAATAAAGATCTTAAAAATTTTATATTAAATGTTCCTGATTCATTGAAAGCATTAGCATTACAAATAAATTTGACAAAAAAAGCAAAAGTAAATTTATTAAATATATTACAAAGAGAGATTAAAACTATAATTTAACAGGAGGAATTATTGCGTATGTATTATCCATATTTAAGAGGTAAACAAAATGAGCTCATTTTATTAAGAGAACAGGCAGAGCTTATTTCTAGAAGTAAAATTATTCCAATTATTGAACCTGTGAAAAAAAATTTAAAACCATTGAATAGAGCTATAGATCAATTAGAACAATATAATTCAGAATATATTTATGTAATAAATCCAATTTGTGGAGAATTTAGTGAAAATAATAGTGATTTGATTAATAATATAAAAAAAACAGATAATATTATTATTGGAATAATTATCACTGCGGAAACTAATATTGAAGAAATAATAAGAAATTTAGATATATTTAGATCATATAAACTTGCAATATTACATCAAGGTTTTACAGATGGAAAAGAACTATCTCAGAAGATTAGAGAATACAATATTGTTAAGCATATTTTTGTAAATACAGAGCAAAATAAATTATATCAAAGACAATTTAAAAATCAGGGTGATAGAATATTAATAAGGGATTCTTTTAGGAAAACAAAAAATGCACACTACCCAAAAGGTGAACATTTTTCGGATTTACATATTACTTATGAAGAAGAAAATATGGATGGATTTGGAGATTTTCTTATTGTTGGAGATGAGTATTCAACATCAGGTGGCCCAGCTTATGCAATTGCTATTCATTTAACTTATTTACAACCTCTTGATGATGACAATATGTATATTAAACATTACGTTTCTGATAGAGTAGAAGGTATTAGTGATCCAGGTGGTAAATTTTTAGAAGCATTAAAAAAATTAGTAGATGATATTAACCAATACCCTGATTTATTTGATACTAATGCTTGTATGGAATATAAAGATTTAAGTGAAAAAGAACATTTTCCAGGATTGGGATATGCAAAAAAATTATCTATGCAACATCATATTGAAATATTGGCAAAATTTTTGGATAGTTAGATGAAAGTATGTTGTCCTAATTGTTTTAATGATAAATATCTTATAGATAGAATAACTACCTTATCAAAAGAAAAAGGAATATGTAATTATTGTGAGTCAGTAAATGTAAAAATAATTGAAGTAAATTTACTTCAAGATAAATTTGAAGAATTATTTGAATTGTATGAGGAACATTCTGAAGGTATATTATTATCAGAAATGATTAATCACGATTGGAAAATGTTTAATATTGAAAAGTATGCTTCAAATAGTCTTTTATCTGATATTTTAGATATAGAAGAAGTTTTAACTAAAAAATACATAAATAGTATTGATAAAACTTCTAGTGATGAATGGGATAAATTCAAAGATGAATTAAAATGCAAAAATAGGTATTTCCCTAACAATACAAAATTTAATAAAGATGACTTAAGAGATATTTCACAAAATCTTGAAACATATGATTATCCTAAATATGTCTATAGGGCACGTATATGTAAAAATGATGAAATAATACCTATAAAAAGAATGGGAAAACCTCCTTCTGGTTTACAAACACAAGGTAGAGCAAATCCAATAGGAATATCATATTTATATGTAGCAAGTGATAAAGAAACTGCAGTATGTGAAATTAGACCTGACAAAGGTGATAAAATTACAATTTCAAAGATTAAATTACCATCAACACTAAGATTTTTTGATACAAGAAGTCCTAAAAATACAATATCACCTTTTAATTATTCAGATAATGTATTAGAAGCATTATATAAAGATATAGATCTTTTAGAACGTTTTGGTGAAGAACTAAGTAAACCTGTGTTACCTAGAGAAGCTGGTATTGAGTACATATCAAGTCAGTATTTATCAGAATTGATTAAACATTGGGGTTTTGATGGTATTTTATATAAAAGTTCAGTAGGTACGGGTTTCAATATTGTTATTTTTAATGAAATAGAATTAGAGTTTTTAGAGAATAAATTATATTCTATAGACAATTTAACAATAGATTTTAGTAATCAATAATGTTAAATTTTTTTAAATATTTATATTCTTTCTTTATTATTAGAAAATAGTTTTAACTATATAATTGTAGATTTTATAGATATATGAATTCTTGACAAAATGTATCCTATAAGATACAATGACTACATGAAAAAAATTAACATAACTAACTTTGACCTATCATTATACCTAGATGATAAAGAGATTATTGCAGAGTATCTAAGCCAAGTTTTAAATGATGGAGATCTAGATGAACTTTATGATGCGATTGCTTATATAGCAAAAGCTCGTGGGATATCTAAGATTTCACAAGAGACTGGTCTTGGAAGAGAATCTTTGTATAAATCTTTTAAAAGAGGTTCTAAACCAAAGTTTGAGACTGTACTAAAGGTTTTAAAGGCATTGGATATTAAACTTCAAGTAATTGCATAATATAGACTATTAAATCTTATAAAAAAACTTTCATTTAGTTTGTTAATTTATAAACATTTGCGTATAATCCCAAATTCAAAACAAACAATCCAAAGAAGAATTCATATGATAGAACTAATTAATATTTCAAAAAGCTACCCTACAAATGATTTGTATAGTGAATTAAACCTAAGACTAAATGCTGGTGATAAGGTTGGTTTAGTAGGTAGAAATGGTACAGGTAAATCAACGCTATTTAAACTTATTTTAGGTGAGGAGCCACAAGATAGTGGGGATATTAACTTTCCTAAAGGTTATAAAATAGGTGCCTTGAAGCAGTATTTTAATTTTACTCAAAAAACTTTGATAGATGAGACAGCTTTGGCTTTAAGTGAAGAGGATAAATACAATATTTATAAAGCAGAGAAGATATTATTTGGTCTTGGTTTTACTGATGAGGATTTATCAAAAGATCCTAAATCTTTTTCTGGTGGTTTTCAAATTAGGATAAATCTAGCAAAACTGCTTTTAACAGAGCCAAATATGTTACTTCTTGATGAGCCTACTAACTACTTGGATATTTTATCTATTAGATGGTTAAAAGCGTTTTTAAAATCTTTTCAAGGGGAAGTTATACTTATCACTCACGATAGAGATTTTATGGATTCTGTTTGTACTCATACACTAGGTATTATTAGAAAAAGTGCATTTATGATTCAAGGTGGTACTAGAAAGTTTTATGAGCAATTAATGGCAAATGAAGAGCACCATGAAAAACAAAAAATTGCACAAGAGAAAAAAATCAAAGATTTAGAAGAGTTTATTGCTAAAAATAAAGCAAGAGCAGCAACAGCAACTCTTGCTCAATCAAAAGTTAAAATCTTAGAGAAGATGGAGATATTAGAGGATTTGGATTATGATGCAAATCTTAGTTTTGATTTTAACTACAAAGATACAGCAGCAAAATTTTTAGTTGAAGTAAAAGATTTAAGTTTTGGATACACTCCCGATAATATTCTTTTTGAAAATATTACATTTGCACTATCACGTGGGGAAACTCTAGGAATTATAGGTAAAAATGGAAAAGGTAAATCAACACTACTTAATACTATAGCAGGGGAACTTCAACAACTAACAGGAAGTGTTGAGTTCCATCCAAGTTGTCAATTTGGACACTTTGGACAAACAAATATTTCACACCTAAATCAAGATAATACAATTATGGATGAGATTTATAGTGTAAATCATAAGCTTGCAGAAGCAGTTATTAGAAGTATTTGTGGTTTGATGATGTTTAGTGGGGATAATGCTAAGAAAAAAATTTCACTTTTATCAGGTGGTGAAAAATCAAGAGTTATGTTAGGTAAAATTATAGCTCAAGATGTAAATTTACTTTTTCTAGATGAGCCTACAAACCACTTGGATATTGATTCTATTGATGCACTTACAAATGCTATCAAGGCGTTTCCTGGTTCATGTATTATTGTAACTCACTCGGAGGAGTTATTAAGAGCTGTTTGTGATAGATTGATTGTATTTACAAACAATGGGGCTGATTATTTCAATGGAACTTATGATGAGTTTTTAGAAAAAATTGGTTGGGAAGATGATGATACAACAGAAAAGAAAAAAGTAGAAAAACCAAAAAGAAACAAAAAAGAGATAAAAAAATTAAGAGCAGCTGTTGTAACAGAAAAAAGTCAAGCTACAAAACCAATTAGAACGGAAATAGAAAAAATCGAAGAGATGCTCCCAAGTTTAAATGGTGCAGAAAAATCAAAACAAGAGCAAGCTTTAAAAAAGTTACAAATAGAGTTAGAAAAACTAAATGTAGAGTTTCAAAAAAAGTTAGACGAGATTTAAACTTTAAAATGAAAAAACTAAAATATCTTGAACACTATCCAAAGGAGTTTGTCTCTCAAGTTCAAAGATTAATAGATGAAAAAAAACTAGATAAATATCTTCTGAGTAAATATAAAACTTCTCATGAATATAGAAGTGACAAAGCTTTATATGAGTATACATTAGATATAAAAAATCAATTTTTAAAAAAATCATTACCACTTAGTAAAGTGGTTTATGATGGGAAAATTAATGTTATAAATGATGCCTTGGGCTTGCATACTTTTATCTCAAGAGTTCAAGGTGGAAAACTAAAAAGCAAAAATGAGATAAAAATAGCTTCAATATTTAAAAATGTACCCCAAGAGTTTTTACGAATGATTGTCGTACATGAATTAGCTCATATTAAAGAGAAACAACACGATAAAGCTTTTTATAATCTCTGCACTTTTATGGAACCAAACTACCATCAATATGAGTTTGATTTAAGAGTCTATTTAACATATATTGATAGATTTGGGAAACTTTATTAACATAATATAAAACACTTCTAATAATCTATTTTTAAATTAATAACTACTATTATTAGTAATATTTAATTATAATACTTATTTTTATATTAAGGATTTACTATGAATATTACTTTGAATCAATTAAATCAAGGTCTAAAAGACAAAATTTTTAGAATCAACAACAAAAAACTTCCAAAAACAAAAAAAACAAAAGCTTTAAAGGAATTGTCAACTTATGAATTTACTCAAAAGTCCAATTTTTTAGGTTATCAAGTAAATGAAAAAATAGATTATCAAAAAAATTATTCAGAGTACTTAAACATATCATTAAATAATGTAGGAGATCCTTTTGTAGATGGAAATCTAACTACAAATACCAAAGCTGTAGAAAGGGAAGTATTAAGTTATTTTGCCAAACTTTGGAACAACAAACAAAGAACTAAACATTTAAAAAAAGATGAGTTTTGGGGTTATATTGTCTCTATGGGCTGTACAGAAGCAAATATTTTTGGGCTGCTAAGTGCAAGGGATTATTTAGAGGGTAAATTTTTACTAATAGATGATGAACAAAATGAAAAACTAAAATCAATAAGTAAGTCATCAAAAGATAGAGAATGCCTTATCAATCAAAATTTAGTAAGTAGTTATGGTAAAACAAAACAAAACAATAAAAATGAATTTGTACCAATAGCATTTTATTCGCAAGATGCACACTACTCAATAGTAAAAGCAATGGAAGTTTTAAAAATATCTACTTTTTTTAACGAAGCCATGAAAAATGATTATAAGTGTCCACTTAAAAAAGAAGATTATCCAAAAGATTTTTCTAAAGAGTATTTAGAAAATGGGTGGCCAAAAGAGGTACCATCAAATGATGATGGAACGATTCATATACCAGCACTAATTAAACTTGTAGATTTTTTTGCAGCAAAAGGTCATCCAATTTTAGTATCTTTTAATTATGGAAGTACTTTCAAAGGGGCTTATGATAATGTAAAAGAGGCTGTGAAGAAGTTAGTTCCTATATTAAAAAAATATGGATTATATGAAAGAGAAATAGAATATCAAGATAAAAAAACAGATAAAAGAAATGGTTTTTGGTTTCATGTAGATGGAGCTTTAGGTGCTGCTTATATGCCATATATTGAGACTGCACTAAAAGAAAAATTGATAAAAAAACCTTCAAAAGATTATCAGTTCCCAGTTTTTGATTTTAGGTTGAAACAGATACATTCAATATCTATGAGTGGACATAAATGGATTGGTTCCCCTTGGCCAACTGGTATATATATGTCAAGAATAAAATATCAACTTAAACCTATTGATGATCCTATGTATATAGGTTCGCCTGATACAACTTTTGCAGGTTCTAGAAATGGTTTCTCTCCATTGATTTTTTGGGAATATTTATCAAATAATTCATATAATAATCATGTAAAAGAGGTAGTAAAAGTTGAAAATATGGCACAATATACTTATGAAAAGTTGAAAAAGCTTGATAAAAAAAATAAACTTTGGATACAACGTTCACCTTTTTCATTAACTATTAGAATGAAAAAACCAAATGAGGATTTGATTTTTAAATACTCTTTATCAACAGAAGAACTATATGTTAATGGTGAAAAAAGGGAATATGCACATATTTATATTATGAGTCATGTAACAAAAAAACTGATAAATCAATTTATAAAAGATTTAAAAAAATCGAAATATTTTTAATGAGTAATTAGATGAAAACAGAAGATAAAACTCTTTCTCAATTATTAGTTCAAAATATATCTTATGCAACACTAATTCCTATTTTTATAATTGCAATATTTCTATTGGGTGCTTATTATCTTATGATAAATTATATCACAGAAGAAAATGAGAAAAATATAATCAACAATGCAAGAAATGCCTTGGTTTATTCAGTAGATAGAGAATCAAACATTATAGAAAACAAAATGAAAAGTATTGCTGATAGCCATAAAAATATTTTTACAAGAGTTGAGCATTATTATAAAAATAGTGAAAAATATACAATTTTAAATAAAAATGTAGAATTTGAAAAAAGTAAATATGGACTTGTGTATCAAAAAGAGGATATAGGTGGAGCTGATGCAACATCTTTTTTGTTTACTAAATTAAAAAGAAAAGAGATAGAGGATTATTTGGTTAAAACCCAATGGTTTGATATAGCTTTAAAAAATGCAGTTGAAGCCAATGAAGCGGTAGTAGCTTCTTGGATGATTGATAGTAATGCTTTGATTAGATATTATCCTTTTATCCATCTTCATCAATATATGTCAGATTTTTCAAACTTTTTTGATTGGACTTTTTATTATGAGGCTGATAGAAAACATAATCCTACAAAAAAAGCTTTATGGAGTTCAATTTATTTAGATCCAGCTATGAATGGTTGGATGACTTCATATATTCAACCAGTATACGATAATGAAGATAAATTTAGAGGTGTAGTTGGTGTAGATGTACCTATTAAATCTTTGGCAAAAGAGGTTTTAGCTGATGATATTCCTTTTAATGGTGAGGTTTTTTTAACTGATGATAAAGGGATGATTATAGCTATATCTGACGCTTTAAATCTATTTTTAGATTTAGTCAAATTAAGAAAAAATGATAAAAATGAATTGGTTATTCATGAAATTTTAAAACCTATTGAGCATAATTTGTTAAAACATCAAGATAAAACTATCTCAAATCAATTTAAAGATTATTTTGAAAAAGATATAAAAACAGGTTTTTTTAATTATAAAAATAGAAATTTTTTAGTTGAAAATAGGGATATAAAAGGAACTAATTGGAAAGTTTTTTTTCTTATTGATAAAAATAAAGTAATTGAAGAGAGTTTAGTATTGCATCAATTTGCTACTAAAGTAGCAATGTTTGTATTGATTATTTTGATTTTATTACTATTACTTATTCTTTTTGTTTTATTTAAAAAGACAAAAAAACTAGCTGATAGATTGGTTTATCCTATTGTTGAACTGTCTAATAAAACAGAACAATTAGACAACTATAAAAAACAAGAAAATGTTGGTATTTCAGAGATTGATAAACTGCTAAGCAATTTTGACTCTATGGTAAATGAGGTTAAATATAATAGAAAAAATCTAGAACAAAAAGTTGAAGAAAGAACAAAAGAATTAGAGATTGCTAAAATAAAAGCTGAAAGTGCTACAAAAGCAAAATCAGAATTTTTAGCAAATATGTCCCATGAGATTAGAACTCCTATGAATGGAATCATTGGAATGACTTATCTTACTTTACAAACTTCATTAGATGAAAAACAAAAAAAATATATTCAAAGAATTGATAATAGTGCAAAAAATCTCTTAAGTATAATCAACGATATTTTAGATTTTTCAAAAATAGAAGCAGGAAAATTATCAATTGAAAAAATTAGATTTGACATGTTTGAATTGATTGATTCAGTTATTAATATAATTGAACTAAAAGCGTATGAAAAAAATTTAGAACTTATTGTAAATTATGATATTGAGATGAACAAAGAGTTTTATGGAGACTCTTTAAGAATTTCACAAATATTAATAAATTTATTGAATAATGCAGTTAAATTTACTCATAAAGGTTCAGTAAAACTTACTATTAAAAATATAGGAGTTGATAGATATTTATTTGAGATAATTGATACAGGTATAGGATTAAGTGAAGAGGAGCAAACTAAATTATTTAAATCTTTTTCACAAGCAGATGGAAGTACTACTAGAAAATATGGTGGTACAGGATTAGGCCTATCTATTACTAAACAATTAGTTGAGTTAATGAATGGATTTATTTATGTAAATAGTGAAATAGGTAAGGGTAGTGTATTTGGTTTTGAGATAGAGTTAAAGTCTATTGAAAGTAAAAAGAAATATAACTATTTTTCCAATAAAAAAGTTTTAATAGTAGATGATAATAAATTATGGCAAGAGATTTTAGAAAATTTGTTAAAAACTTTTAAAATAAATATTGATATTGCTTCAAGTGCAACAAAAGCTTTAGAAAAAATGAAAGAAAATGAGTGTGCTTATGATTTAATCCTAATGGATTGGAATATGCCACAAATAGATGGTTTAGAGGCAATAAAACTTATTAAAGAATATTGTAAAATCTCAACACCTCCTACAATTATTATGGTTAGTAGTTTTAGGCAAGAATCAATTGTTCAAGAAGCAAAAGAGTTAGGGGTAGAAATCTTTTTGCAAAAACCTATAAATCCTTCTATTTTAAACGATTTATTAACTGGATTATTTATTGAAGATGTAAATTTTAAAATAAATCAATCTAAAAGTATAAATGGTTTAAAAAATAGTATCTCAACTTTGGGCGGAAGTAAAATACTTTTAGTTGAGGATTGTATTTTAAATCAAGAGATAATAGTAGGATTATTAGAAGAGAGTGATATTCAGTTGGACATAGTTTCAAATGGTAAAGATGCATTAGAACATTTTAGTAAAAATTGTTATGAAATGATTCTAATGGATATCCAAATGCCAATTATGGATGGATACGAAGCAACAAGATTGATTAGACAAAAAGATTCAAAAATACCTATTATTGCATTAACTGCAAACGCAATGAATTCAGATATTTTACAAACTCAAAAAGTTGGTATGAATGAGCATTTAAATAAACCTATAAATGTAGAAAAGTTTTATGATATTCTATTAAAATATATATCTAAAAAAAGGGAAAAAAAATATATAAGTAAAAAAGATAAATTAATAGATATTCCAAAATTTAAATATATAAATACAGATTTAGGTATAGAATATATGGCAGGAAATATTAAACTATATAAAAAGATTTTATATAGTTTTTATGATAAATATAAAGATTTAGATGAAAAAAAATTATCTTTGATAAAAGAAAAAAATGAAAAAGAGTTTAAAACTTGTACTCATACCTTAAAAGGTTTATCAAAAAATATCGGTGCTCAAGATTTACATGAAATAGTTGTTGAACTTGATGAGACATTAGATAAGAATTTAATTAAAAAGTGTTTAAAACAATTGAGTTTAGTTACTTCTGAATTAAGTACTTGGGTAGATGAAAAAAAAGATGATAATATAGAAAAAAATGTTATGTTAGATTTTTCAGCTGATGTTTTCAATCCCTTAGAAGAAGCAATTAAAACTCATAGACCTAAAATTATAGAGTCAGCACTAAAAAAATTAGAAGTTCAAAACTTATCAAAATCAGAAAAGAATTTTTTAGAAAAACTAAAATCATATATTGAAAAATATAAGTTCAAAGAGGCATTAGAGCTTTTTAAGGGGAATGGATGAGAGAGAATAAAACAATACTAATCGTTGATGATACAAATACAAATATTGATATTCTTCTTGGTCTGTTGGAAGCATACGATGTGGTAGTTGCTACTGATGGAAATACAGCAATAAAGATTGCAAATGAAGAGAAGATAGATTTGATACTTTTAGATATTATGATGCCTGATATTGATGGTTTTGAAGTATGTACTATTTTAAAATCAATGGAGAAAACAAAAGATATACCCGTGATATTTATAACGGCAAAAACAGATGAAGATAGTATTGAAATTGCATACGATGTAGGTGGAGTTGATTATGTAAGTAAACCTTTTAAACCAAAAGAGTTATTAGCTAGGGTTAAAACACAACTTCAAATGCGTTCAATTATACAAAATTTAGAGTTTTTGGCTTCAAAAGATTCTATGACGGGTATTTATAATAGACGAAAATTTTTTGAACTTTCTCAAAAATTGTTTGATAGTTCAAAAGAATTATATGCTGTTATGATAGATATAGATGAATTTAAAATGATAAATGATAGTTATGGTCATGATATGGGTGATAAAGTCATAATTGAAGTTACAAAATTAATAAATAGTTATTTATTTGATGGGGAGATTTTTGGAAGATTAGGTGGAGAAGAGTTTGCAATAATCTCACCAATTTTAGAAAATAGTATTAAACAAAGGGTTGAAAATATAAGAGAAGAGATAGAAAAACTTTCTATCTTATCTTTAGATAATGAAGTTATAAAAATCACTATTAGCATCGGAGTTACTAAAGGTATAAATAGAAATATAAAAAATTTAGATTACTTACTAAAAATTTCTGATGATGCTTTATATGAAGCTAAAAACAAGGGTAAAAATAGAATAGTATTTAAGTCTGAAGCAATATCTTAATTATTTCTTAAATTATTATAAGAAAAAATTATTTAACTTTTAATTAATATATAAAAACAGTTTTAGTACAATCTAGTTTAACTTTTTATAAAAGAGCAGAAAATGAAATTATTAAAAATTATCTTACTTATTACTATTTTCTTATCCAATTCACTTTTCAGCTCATCAAATGATAATGGAAAAATAGTACCTGCAGTTGTTCCTATTTCATGGCTAAAGCAGAATTTAAATAATCCAAAATTAGTATTAATTGATTTAAGACAAGAGGAAGAGTTTCAAAAAGAGCATATTAAAAATGCAGTTAATATAGCTGGTTTAAAATCACTATTTGATAAAGATTTTGTTATGCCTAAACTAAGTTTTTTAAAAGAATTATTTAGTAATGCAGGAATTGACAATGAAAGTTTAGTTGTAGCTTATGATAATGGAGATTTCATTTGGGCTGCAAGATTGTATTGGATATTAGAAATTTTGGGTCATAAAAATGTTGGTATTTTAAAAGTAAGTTATGGAAACCTTTTAAAAAAAGAATTTCCTATTTCACATGGTGTACATAAAGTTACTAGAAAAGAGTTTATCCCAAGAATTGATAATGAAAAAATAGAAACAAAACTAAGTACACTTTTATCAATTGGTAAAAAAACTATAATTGATGGGAGAAAAGAATCTCACTATGAAGGAAAAGAATCTATCGCAAAAAGGTATGGACATATTCCTACGGCATTAAACTATGCATGTACTCAGAACTTTCAAGTTACTGATGATGGTAGTATTATGAAAGATTTTGATGAATTACAAAAAATTTATAAAAATATACCTAAAAAGAAAGATATTATACTTTATTGTGATGGTGGAGCAGAAGCAGCTTTGAATTATATTGTTCTAAAAGAGTTAGGTTATAACGCAGCTGTTTATGATGGTTCGTGGATTGAATGGGGAAATGACAATGCAGTACCTATTGATAACCCTTCATTAGAAGGGCAATAAATATAATAGTGGATAAAAATTTTGATATACGAAGGTTCTATTAGAAAAAAACTTATACTGATTATTATGTCAGTAACATTGGTTACAGCACTTATTGGTTATACAACTTTTGTTTATTGGTATATGGAAGACCAATATAAAAGAGCTATAAATCTATCTAAAACTATGAGTTTAGTGTTGGGTCAAGATTTTGCGAAATTGATTTTGCTTAATGATGTATCAGCTGCTGCTGATATAACATCTTCTTTGAAATCTTTTTCAAATATAGACTCAATGGTATTATATAATCTTGAAAAAAAGCCTATTTTACAATATAGTATTGATAATAACAGCTTTAAAGTTGAACCTTTACCACCAAAAGAGCAAATGGATGCGGTGGTTGAAGATGATGTGTTAAAGTTATATATAGAAGCAAATTACAAAGAAACTAAGTTGGGATTTGCCCAATTACAAATTCATATTAGTACAATTTATGATGTAATTGAAGAAAATATTTATATGCTTTTACTTATTTTATTTATTATGTTTATTATTTCATATATATTAGCAACTTATTTTGCAAGAAGATTCACTTCCCCTATTTTAGATTTAGTAACTTTTTTGGATAAAATAGATTTAGCAGAATCATTAAAAAGTAGAATTCAAACTGAAGAAAATAATGAGTATGGAAAACTTTATGAGGGTGTTAATACCATGCTTGAAAGGCTTGAATCTTCACACAAAATATTAAAACTTGCAGCAGTTACTTTTGATACACAAAATGGTATTACAATAACAGATAAAGATCAAAAAATATTACATGTAAACAAAGCTTTTACAACTATTACAGGATATACAGCCCAAGAAGCTATAGGTCAAACTCCAAGAATATTACAATCAGGGGTTCATACTAAAGAGTTTTATGATGATATGAGAAGATATCTAAAAGAACACCATTTTTGGATGGGTGAAATCAATAACAAACACAAAGATGGAAGTATTGTAAATGAACACTTAACTATTCAAGTTGTTTTAGATGATGATGGAGAAGTGTTATATTATGTAGGTTCATTTTTAGATATAACTTTACAAAAAGATATGGAAAGTGAACTAAGGGAAAAAGAGAACTTATTGATTCAACAATCAAAAATGGCAGCTATGGGAGAGATGTTGGAAAATATTGCTCATCAGTGGAAACAACCTTTATCAATAATTTCAACTACAACTTCTGGTTTAGTCTTGAAAAAAGATTTGGATTTACCATTAGATAAAGATGAAGAGGTTAAACAGTTATCGACTATTACAGATACAGTACAATTCTTAGCGCATACTATTGATGATTTTAGAGAGTTCTTTAAGCCAAATAAAAAGAAAGAGAAGTTTAATTTAAAAGAGTGTTATAAAAAAGTTGCAAATCTTGTAAATCTTAAATTTTTATCATTGAATATACAAATTATTGAAGATTTAGATGATGTAAATATAGTTGCATTGGAAAATGAACTAAAACAAGTGATTATAAATATACTAAATAACTCAAGGGATGCATTAGAAAATATGCCTGGTGAGAAGTTTATTTTTGTACATGTTTATAGAGAAAATCAAAAAGCATATTTAGTTATAAAAGACAATGGTGGAGGTATACCATCAGCTATAATAAATAGAATCTTTGATCCTTATTTTACTACTAAAGGGGAACAAGATGGTACTGGTATTGGACTTCATATGTCAAAAGAAATGATTGAAAAACATATAAAAGGTAAAATAAGTGTAACAAATGAATATTTTGCATATGAGGGCAAAAAATATAAAGGTGCACAATTTACCATAGAGATACCAACTAGACAATAAGCTTACAATTTGTAATATAATCAATTAAGATTATAAAATTATCATATACTAGCACAAATATTAAATAAGGTTAATTTGATGAATATTTGTGCAATAGAATTAAAAAGTAATTATGCAGTAATAGTAGTTTTTAAAGAAAATAAATATATAGACTTAAAAACAAAAAAGATTGTTTTAGAAGATGATGAAAGTCAAGATAGTATTAGAGCGTTTTGTAATCAGTTTTTAATTTTTTTAGAGCAAGAAAAAATAGAAAAAGTTGTGATTAAAAAAAGATCAAAAAAAGGTAATTTTGCAGGGGGTGCTGTTACTTTCAAAATTGAAGGCTTGATTCAATTAAACCCTTTATGTAGTGTAGATTTATTATCAAGTCAAACTATAAGTGCTTATGAAAAGAAAAACTTAATCGAATATCCAACAAACTTGAAAAAATATCAAGAACAAGCTTATTTAACTCTACTTTCTTTTTTATAATTGTTATAATTAGAAAAAAGGTTTAGTATGTTTAAAATTAAATCCATAGATCATATAGTATTAACAGTAAAAAATATTGATAAAACAGTAGAGTTTTATACAAAAGTTTTAGGTATGGAAAAAGAGATTTTCAAGGAGACTAGAGTAGCATTAAAATTTGGTCATCAGAAAATAAATCTGCACAAATTGGGAAATGAGTTTGAACCAAAAGCACAAAATGTGAAAGAGGGAAGTGCTGATTTGTGTTTTATTACTGAAACAAGTGTAGAAGAGTTTAAAAAACATATAGAAGATTGTAATATAGAAATTATTGAAGGGCCTGTAAAAAGAACAGGTGCAAATGGTGAGATAAATTCTATTTATTTAAGAGATCCTGATGGTAACCTAATAGAGGTATCAAATTATATTTATAGTATTTAATTAAACTATTTGAAATACCAATAAACTCATAGACATAATAAACATACCAAAAATAAGACCTGCTAAGGTAGTGTGTGAATTTCCATATACTCTTGCAGCAGGTAATAACTCATCAAAAGAGATATATATCATAATCCCTGCAACTATTGCAAAGGTTATCCCAAGAGTTGATTCTCCCATTAGTGGAAGAAGTAAAAAGTAGCCTAAAACTGCACCAATAGGTTCTGCAAAACCTGAAAATGTTGCATACCAAAAAGCTTTTTTTCTATCTCCTGTTGAGTGATATATTGGTAGTGAAACTGCCATTCCTTCAGGAATATTATGAATTGCAATAGCTAAAGCAATTGTTACACCTAAAGTTAGATTATCAAGAGAAGAGATAAAGGTTGCAAAACCTTCTGGAAAGTTATGAATACCAATAGCCAAAGCAGTAAACAATCCAGTCCTTTTTAAAGAGTTTGTAGAAAAGGTAGTTTCATCTGTTCTAAGTTCTTCTAAATCACTATTGGATTTTGTTTCATGGGGATTTACATCATCTGGTATTAATCTATCTATAATAGCACTTAAACCAATACCAACAAAAAAGAAAATTATTGTAGCAAGTTGGGCAGTTACTGGATTTCCAAAAAGTTGGATAAAAGAGTCTTCAGATTTTTTTAGTATTTCCATAAAAGAGACATATATCATAACTCCTGCTGAAAAACCCATCCCAAGAGAGAGTACAGTATAGTTCTTTTTCTTTGAAAAAAAGGCCAATACTGCACCAATGCTAGTGGATAAACCAGCAAATAATGTTAATAGAAAAGCAATAAGATAGTTATCAAAACTTATATTTTCCATTTATATTATCATTATTTAAATAGTTGATAAATTGAACAAAAATCCTCTTCTCCTTTACCATTTTTTTTCATTTGTCCAAATAATTCTTTTGGAACACTTGCTGTAAATAAGGGTTGATTTAAACTATAAGCTAAATCTTGCAATGTATGTAAATCTTTATATATAGCATTATTTGAAAAGTGAGCTGAGAAATCCTCTTCAAGTAGTTTTTGTGTTTTTGCTTTTAAAACTAGTGATTGTCCACCACCAACACCTAAGATTTCCAATAAAGAGCTTTTTTCAATATCACAAGCTTCACCAAGTGCTGTACACTCTGCAATTGTAGCCATAAATGAACCCAAGCAAAGGTTATTGATAAGTTTCATTTTTGAAGCTTTTCCAGGCTCTTTTAGATAAAAAATCTCTTTACCAATTTTTTCAAGTAAGGGTTTACAAGAATCAAAAGTCTCTTTTTTACCTGAGGTTACTATTGTAACAAGTCCTTGCAGGGCTGGTGCAACACTTCCAAAAATAGGAGATTCTAAATATTCTCCACCTTTTTCATCTATTTTTGTATGAAAAGATAAAACTTTTTCATAATGATTTGTTGTTAAATCTATTATGGTTTTACCTTGTAAATCCGCACTTAAAATTCCATTTTCCATCTCAAATATATTTTCAACTGCACTTGATTCAAATAAACAAATAAAAACAATATCACATTTATCTATTAGCTCTTTTGGAGAGTTTTTTATTTTATAACCAAGGTTTTCTATTTTTGATTTTGTTCTGTTGTAAACAGTTAAATCCTCACCCATATCAGTAAGTCTTTTTGCTATTGCCGTACCTAAATTTCCCAATCCTATAAAACCTATAGCCATATCTAATCCTTTTTTATCTATTTTTTAAAAAAAATTATATCAAAAACAAATAAATTAATTAAATGTTTTATGATAATATCTGTTTAAATCAAAAAGCCCAGCTTCAATTGGATTGGATTCATTAAACTTTGTTTGAAACCAATCATAAGTCTCCCAAAATCTTTTATCATCTCTTCTTATAAAAAATTTACTAAGTTCATTTTCATCATTTGTATAGTTTTTTAACAGATTGAAAAATTCACTGATATCTTTCTGTTTTACTACAACAAAATAGTTTGGATATGAACCAATAAAACCTTCTATGATATTTATACTATCTTTTGTTTTATCAAGTCTTTCATCCTCATCAAATAAAAATGCCACATTGTCATGCCATCTATTAATAACTACACTATAAATTAAATCTTCACTTTTTAATTCAAATCGTATATAGATTAAATTGAAATTTGAACTTGAAAACTCTTTATAATTTTTTAGATTATCTATTAGAATTAAATCTTTTAAACTTATTTCTATATGTTCTTTTTTATCGTATTTATCTAATAAAGCAGTTTTCTTGTATCCTGTTTTGATGTAGTTTATTTCATCTTTTTTTGTATTTGTATATTCAAGAATCTTTTCAATTAGTTCATTTTTATAATCTTTTGTTTTGTAAATTATATTTGTAGAATTATTCGATGGTGTGTAGGTTACAAAATATTTTACTAATAAACCTTTATACCAGCTATCAAATATCTCTTTTCTATTTTGTTTTGGAATATACTCTAAGAAGTTACTCTCCCCTTCGATTCTAAGTCTATCCATATATTTTCTAACTAAAACTTTATGTTGAGTATTTCCAAAAACATCAAATCCTGCAACTAGTGAGTAATATAATCTTTCTAACAAAGGATAATCAATAACCCACATGGTTTTAGGAGTATTCCCAAGAGCACCATTATGAACTGAGGCTGAATCAAAGTGCCTATAAATAGTCAAAATGGCATCATTATTCTTAGTATTTGGATTATTACCTTTCCATATAGTTTTTAAATCTAGTTTATGTTGTTTATTTTTATATAAAATATTTTTATTTTTATAATAATCAACTGTAACTTTATCATATTTTACAAAATCGAAGCTATCTAAAATAGAGGTATCAGAGCCATATTCATTTGGTAAAGATAGATTTTTCTGATTTTGTTTTATAAACTCTTTGTTTAAAATAGTTTCATCATATTTTGGGTCTTTAAAAGCAATCCAAAAATGGTCATTTATCACATTTAAAGCAATTTGTCCTTTACAAACAGGACCTCTAATAAAGGTCATAATAAAATATTTTATATCATCAAGTAAAAAGTTATATCTTGCTTCTAAAGGGATTTGTTCAAATGCAGTAAGTGGATTAGCTGAAATTAGTGGCTCGTAACTTATTTTAGAAGGTGCTTTTGACCATTTTGATTTTATAAACAGCTCTTCATATCTTTTGATAGTGTTGCTATCAACTTTGTAAACCATATGGGTTTTATGTACTATTGTAGAGTTTATTTTTCTAAGTATATAATAAAACTCTTTTTTTGGCTTTCCATATGGAAGTCTAGTATTTATAGGATTTAAGCCTTGTTTATCATAAGAACGGATTAGTTCATAAAATCCATCACTATCTTCAAATTTTATATGGGCTAAGAAAAGATGCTCATATATATATCTCGCAGAGATTTGATGTTTGATATCTTTATTGTTTAAAAATTTTTCAAAAAGTTTTATTTGATTAGATTTTTCTAAATCTTTGATCTCATCATTTTTTGCACCCGATTTTAGCCATTTTAATAAAATTTTATGTTCTTTTTCACTTAAAGCTGGAAAACCGTATGGCATTCCATGATAGGGTTTTTTAGATATATAATCAAGTAATTCTTCGTAATTTTTACTGCAAGTTAATTTATCTTTTTCTGGTTCATAACTTCCTTTGCTGTTGGGAAACTTTTGTTTTTGTTCAAGAAGTAAACTCATGATGCTATCGTTGTTTTTATTTAAAGGTTCTATTATTGAGTAAAAACCTTTTTCTCTCCATTGGGAAGTAGTTGTTGCATCTATAAACATTCTAGCAGGTTCTATAGGTTTAATTCTATTTTCATAAATAGTTGTTTTACTTCCACCTCTATCAATCCCTTCATAGGAACTAAATTTGGTTTGACAAGGTGAATTATAACAAGAGTGACAAACTACACAACGGCTATCTAAGATGGGTTTTATATCATTTATAAAAGAGATATTTTGTGCAAAACTAAATAAAGGGATAAATAATAGGAAAAATTTGGAATACATAAGTTACCTTAGAATATATTATTTCTATTATATAGTAAACTTATTAAATCATCCCAAATTTTTATGAATCAAATGTTGCCCCATAGGTTCTTACCCCTTTTTCATTGAAGGCGTGTATCATATCTATTGTAAGGTTTTGATTAGACATGATAAAAACAGCTTCTGGGTTATAGTGTTTGTAAGCTTTCATTGCTAAGGCTACATAGTTTTTATTTGTAAATCTTTTTAAATCTTCATCTGTAGTATCTAAGATATGTAGTCCAATATCTTGATCTTCAATTTTCTTTTTAAGATTTTTAATTAGTTTTTTCCCAAATACATCTGTTTGAGATTTTCCAATCCAAAGTAGGTTCATCTTTGTATGTTTATTTAAAACTAGGCAAGGAATAATTGGAGCAATACCTCCCCCTGTAACAATGATTAAAATATTGTTGTATCTTGAGTGTTGATACATAAAACCACGAAATCTATCTCTTTTTATAGTGCACTCTTTTAATAAAAAGTTATCTTTATTTGCTTCATTTATAATTTTTGTTGTTCTATCTCCAGCAGGAGTTATATATAATGTTCGATTTCTCATATCATCAAAATCATACATAGAATCCCCAAAAGGATGAAACTGTCCATTTGCTAACGTTATTTTTGAGTATGTACCAAAAGTTGGTTCCCCTCTAAGTTGTATTCCTATTACATTTTCATTTACATGAATAAGTTTAGGGTAGACTTTTTTTACTCCAATCCAAGGGGCAATTAGCATTGCTACAATAAATACAAGTAAGAAAAAATGTGGTTTTGAAATGATCTCTATTATATCAAGCCCTAATATACTGTTTATTTTAAAGTAATAATATATTAATAAAAGTATAGTTATATAGCCTAAATATCTATGAATATTCTCAAAAATATTATGATGCTTTCTTCTAAAAATTGCAAGTGCAGTTAATATGATGATTGATAGGAAAGTTAAAATTATAAAAAATATATTATTCATAAAACTACTGATTTCAACTAATTTAAAATGTACAATAGCCCAAAAAAGTGTTGATAAAGCCATAAAACGATGTAAAAAACCTATTTTATTTGCTAATTGGTCTAAAAGATAGTTTTTAAATAGATTACCTATAGTATGAAATAGAAAATAGTTTACGCTGTAGCTTCTAGTTGCAATAGTAATAAATAGTGAAAAAATAGCTAATAGCGCAGTAGAATCTACTTTGCTTTGAGATATATTAAAATAAATATACCCAATACCATTTATAAATAGGGCAATCAGTAAATATATAAAAAATGATTGGGCAGAGTTATAAGCTTGTCTAATTATTCTGTCTTCAATTCTAAAGTGATATTTAGTAGGTTGTTTTTTAAATTTTTTTATTTTTTTTTCAAAATTATTAAACAGTTCAGTCGATTCTGTATTTTTCACTTCTTTCCTTTACTTTTACTGTCACTAAAATATTAGAATTCTAATTAAAGTTAATTATAATATTATATTATAACTAAGAATTTTATTAAGTTTAATAATCTTTTCTAATATAATATATCTTAAAAAAATCTATAAATATTTATTTTATATTTTTCTAATACTAAGCAAGTGGGTCTTCTCCAGCTTCCCAAGAGGCTAGGTATTTTTCTATTAAGTGAAAATCTTCTCCTGTGTGTTGAGTAAATGTAATATATTGATTTCTATTATCTATTTGAAGTAGTTCATTTACAATTGCCATATATCTTAATGCTAATTCACGTCTTTTTTCTATAGTTCTTCCTTCTCTAATATCCAAATTCATCAAACAAATATCATCTGTAGGATTTGCTCTTCCAATAGTAAGGTTATATTTATCATATTCTCTTATAGAAATAGCAATATGATCAGTACCTGTATCCATAACTTGAGAAAAAGTTTCTCTAATACTTTTTACAAATGTATCTTTTGTATCATTATCTAACTTTTTATTTACTTCAAATTGTAAGTGTGGCATTTGATATCCTTTTGGAAATTTTTATATTATAAGGTGTTTAAAATTAAAAATGATTGAGTAAAAAAATTAGGTTTTTTTATAAATAGATATAAAAATACCACCTAAAATCATAGATGTAGAGAGAATTAGTGTTAAAGTTAGTTTTTCATCTAAAAGAATTATGCTCAAGATTATAGCAAGGACTGGTACTATAAGTTGGATTACACTTGCTGTTATTATTTGTATATTTCTTAAAACTAAATACCAAAGTACATATCCAATTGCAGAGGTGATACTTCCTGATAAAAAGGCTAAAAAAATCCCTCCACTTGAGTATTTTAAATCTTGTGCAAATAGAAGAAAAAAAACTATCAAATAAGGAATAGTTTTTACAAAATTTATAGTAGTATCTTTTAAAGCATCCGTAGAGGATTTTCCAAGGATAGTATAAAATGCCCAAGCTATACCAGATACAACCATAAGTAAAACATGAAATAAAGAAAGAGAAAACTCTTGGCTTGGATATAAAAGATATATAAGTCCTGCAAAAGCTATGGAAATACCTAGAAATTTTTTTAAATTAATTTTCTCTTTTTTAAAAATGGCTACTAATATCATACTTAGTTGAACAACTGCAAATAGTATAAGTGTTCCAATCCCCGCTTCCATATTTAAGTATGAATATGAAAAACAAATAGCATACAAAAAAAGCATAAGAGAACTTATCCAATTCCCTTTTAACCTAATATCTAATCTAAACTCTTTTTTTGTATATAATAAAATCAAAACTAAAGTAATCGAACCAAAAAATAGTCTAAAAAAGGTAAAAGTGTAAGCATCTATATTGTAATCAACTAAAGCTGCTCTACAAAAAATAGAATTAGCAGATAAAAATATCAAAGATATTACAGTTAGAAAAAAAAGATTTAAAGGGTTTGCTTTTTTCTCTAACATCAATTTTTAGTGCCTAAAACTTGGATTATTTTTTAAAAACTCTTCAACTTTGTCAGTGTGAGCATAGATTTTCCCACTTCTTCTTAAATAAGAGTTTACTATATGGTAACCATGATTAAGTGCAGCGGCTATTGAACCACCTGTGTTAAAGGCAATATCTCCAGCTACATACATACATTCTATATTTGTTTTATAGTGTTCATCATAAATAGGTTTACCTTCACTATCCACTTCAATACCAACTTTTTTAAGAAAATCTATTGGTGCTGTTCCACCAATTGCGAAAATTATTCTATCATAAATAGTGTAATATCCATTATTAAAATTTACTTTTACTTTACCATGTTCATTTTCCAAAGATAAGATATCTGTATTCATACGAAGTCGTAATTTTTCTTGTCCATCATATGATTTTAAAATCTCTTCGTTTTCAGGATTTAATCTTGTAAATTTATCTTTTCTATAAACTAAGGTTACAGTATTGTTTTCGTCGGCTAATTCATAGGCATATTCAGCTGCACTATTTCCACCTCCTACTACAAGTATCTTTTCACCCTCGGAACATTTATCAAGGTTGAAGTTTACATACTCTTTGATTGAAGGGGGTATTTTATAACTAGGTTTATTTGGTTTTCCCATTTTACCAATAGTTATAACTACTGCTCTTGATTTAAAACTTTGTGTTGCTGTAGTGATTAAAAAAAGTCCATCAGGATTTTTTACTATATTTTCAACTTCTGTATTAAATGCAGTATCTATTTTTTCTTCATCTAATAGTTGGTCAAAGAAATCTAGTGTAGTCTCTTTTGTTCCATCCATAAAAGGAATATTACCTTCAATATCTACTGTTTGACCTTTCCAATCTTTATCAACTCTTTTGTTATCTTTATAAAATTTTCTTATGGTACTGGAGTGGTTATCAGCCTTTTCTATTAGTAGTATATTTTCTACTCCATGTACCGCTGCTTCGATTGCTGTCCCTATTCCACCTGGACCACCACCAATGATGGCTATATCATAAATAGTTGTCATTTTCACTCCATAATAAAAAATTATAAATCTATTATACTATAATCGACTCTTATAAGTAGCTTGAGCAAGATTATTAATCTTTTTAGTAAAAATTTGGTAAAATAGGCACTTTATGACAAAAACAAAAAGGTTTAACAAGTATGAAATATGGTGAAAAAGAGATAGTTGATTTTGATATAAATAATGAAGAGAATTTTTGGCCAAATAAACATGAAAAAAATTATACGATAAATATCGAATTACCAGAATTTATGGCAAAATGCCCAAGAAGTGGATATCCTGATTTTGCAACAATAAAATTAGAATATATCCCTGATGAGCTAGTAATAGAGCTTAAAGCACTTAAAATATATATAAATTCATTTATGTTTAGAGAGATATCTCATGAAAATTCTGCAAATGAGATTTTTGATACATTGTACGAAAAACTAAAACCAAGATATATGAAAGTTATAGCAGACTTCAAACCTCGTGGAAATGTTCATACTGTAATAGAAATAGACAGCTCTAAAATGTAAAGAGAAATCCCTTGGAGAGATTAGTTACTACTACTCAAGCAGCACAAATATTAGGACTATCCTTACAAGGGGTACACTACCGAATAAAAAACAATCAATTAAAATCTATCAAAAAATCTGGTAAGACATATGTTTATATCAGCGAACATGTAGAAGATAAATCCTCAGATGTAAAAGTAGAAGTAACAGAAGTTCAAAATGGGAATAAAGAGCTTATAAAAGCAAAAGATGAACAAATAGAATTACTAAAATCATCAATAAAATGGATGAAAAAACAATATATCTCAGAGATAAAAAGATTAGAAAAAAACCAAAAAAGAATAATTGGAGTTTTTAACAGAGAAATAGAGCTTTTACAAAGTGCTTTCAATGAAATGAGATCAGTTTATAAACCCCAGTTAGAAATCAAAAAAGAACAATCAAATAACAATCATAATATTGATGAAAAAGATAGATTTATACCTATTCAAGAATTAACTTTATATTTTAAAAGAAATCATAAAAGTGATAAAGATATAAAACTGATAATATTAAAAGCAATAAAAGATAGAGATCCAAGGTTTATTTATAATAAAAAAGAAAAAAAGCTTTTGATTTTAAATGAAGATTTTTCAGATTTACTGTGAAAAGTGCAATTAGCACTCTTCTCCAGATACCCAAACACACCAAAAGAAGAGGTGCCTTGCTATGTTCCCATCCTGGGGCGTTGTCTCTAAAAATGATTGTAAGGGTCTAAAGAAGAGCATAAAAAGTATCTAGATACTCTTTGTGCTTCTCTTTTAGGGCTGTAATTATAGCTTTTAAAAGCTTAAAATATTTATAAAGAATAAATTTAAACAAATAGGAACATATGGTTTATCTAATACTATTTTTTTCAAGCTTCGTTTCGGCAACACTTTTCCCTATGGGAAGTGAGGCTTTACTTATTTATGATTTGAATGAGGGTTTTAATCCTTATTTATTATTAGTATCTGCAAGCATTGGAAACTCATTGGGCTCATATTTAAACTACTATTTTGGTTTAAAAGGGGAAGAGTTTGTTGTACAAAAAAGACTTTTAAAAGAGGAGAAAATTTTAAAGTATAAAAGCTTTTTTGATAGGTTTGGTGGTTTTGCCTTATTGTTATCTTGGATGCCAATTATAGGTGATCCTATAACTTTTATAGCAGGTATATTAAAATATGATTTAAAAAAGTTTTTAATACTTGTTTTTGTAGCTAAGTTTGCTAGGTATCTTTTTATAGTATTAACTGTATTGTATTTTACCTAATTATATAGTCTAAAAATCTATTAATCTCTTTAGTGATTTTTTTAGTATTGTTATAGAATAAAAAAATTATAAAAAAGCTTGAAAATGAGTTTAGTAGAATTTTTGCTAAATCTTTAGTATGCTCTTTTAATATCTTTTGTTCTACTCCTTTTTTTACTAGATTTGTAAATAAAATAAGTCTCTCTTTATATAGTCTTTTTTTAAATCTTTTATATGAAATATCCTCTCTATAATGGCAAATTCCCATAAATATATTTAAAACTTTTCTATGGGTATTAAACTCATTTGAATATAGTGAATTAAAACTATAATAAATTTTATCTTTTGAATTTTTGAGTTTATCAATCTCTAAGGAGCTTATATATTTATACTCTTCATATAAAGCTTGTGTTAGCTCTAGAACAATATCTTCTTTATCTAAAAAGTATTCGTAGATTGTCCCTTTACCAACATTAGCTTCTTTGGCAAGTTGAGAGATTGTTAAATCTTTTATGCAACCATTGGTGATAAGATTCATACACGACAGTGCAATGCACCGTCGTTTCTCTTTTTTATTGATTATCGCTGCCATTATCTTTTGGTGTTTTTTCTCTACTTAATTTAGTAATTAAAATATAAAATAATGGTATAAATAAAATGGCAATAAAGGTTGCTGTTAACATTCCACCAATTACACCTGTACCAATTGAGTGTTTACTTGCAGCTCCTGCTCCACTACTAATAGCCAATGGAAGAACCCCAACTGTAAAGGCAAGAGAAGTCATAATAATTGGTCTTAGTCTTACTTTTGCTGCTTCTAAAGCTGAATCAACTACGTTATACCCTTCTTTTCTTTTTTGTAAGGCAAATTCAACAATCAAAATAGCATTTTTAGCTGCAAGTCCAGCAAGAACTAGCAATCCAATTTGGAAATAGATATTATTATCTAAAGATCTTAAGTTTGTAGCTAAAATAGCTCCAAATACTGCAAATGGTACAGCTAATACAACCGAAATAGGTAATAACCATCTTTCATATAAGGCACAAAGAATTAAGAATAAAAATATAATACCAAAAATAAATGCCATAGCTGAACTTCCACCAATTTGTTTCTCTTGGAAGGCTGTTCCTGTCCAGCTGATTGTGTATCCACTTGGTAATACTTCATTTGCTACCTCTTCAATAGCATTAAGTGCATCACCTGAACTATATCCAGGGGCAGGTTGACCTGAAATCTTTGCAGATTGGAAAAGGTTAAATCTCTCAACAATATCTGCCCCAACAACTTTTTTAAAGGTGATAAATGAGTTTATTGGAAGAAGTTCCCCATCATTAGATCTTACAAAAATTTGTTGGAAGTCATCAATATTGTTTCTGTATTCTCCATCTGCTTGTAAATTAACCCTATATGTTCTACCATATAAAGAGAAGTCATTTACATAAAAGCTTCCAAATGTTGCATTTATAGTACTATAGATATCATCAATATTTACACCTTTTGCTTTAGCTTTTTCAGTGTTTATATCAACTTTATATTGAGGAATAGTTGCAGATAATGATGTTCTAACCCCTACAAGTTCTGGTCTAGTTCTAGCTTTTTCTAAAACTTTATTTACAGCATTTCCTAAATCTTCAATTGTTCCACCTGTTCTGTCTTGAACATACATATCAAATCCACCAGTAACACTCATCCCCATAATTGGAGGTGGAACAACGGCAAAAGAGAAACCTTCACTAGTTCCCATTAGTTGTTTACTAAATTTACTTAAAAGTGCTTTTGCTTCTTGTTCTGGATTTGGTCTTTCACTCCAATCTTTTAATTTAATAATTGTTGCTACTGTGTGTGTTCTTTGGGCTGAAGTTGTAAAGTCATATCCAGCTAATGTGATAATATTTGCTACATTTGGATCTGCAGAAATAATAGCATTAATCTCTTCTGATAACTCTAAAGATTTTGACAATGAATACCCAGGAGGATTAAATCCAAATACAAAAATAGTACCTTGGTCTTCATCAGGAATAAGACCAGTTTTCATAGATTTGAACATATCATAAGATACAAACAATAATCCACCATATAGTAATATTGAGATTAGTGAAAATCTAATAGTTTTTTTAACTAGATACGAATACCCTTGTGTAGCTTTTTCAAACATCATATTAAACCATCTAAAAAAACCTTTAGGTTCATGTTTTTTATTTTTTAATATCTTCACACATAAAGCAGGTGTTAGTGTTAAGGCAACAAAACCAGAGATTAAAACAGATATTACAATTGTAATAGCAAACTGTCGATACATCTCTCCACTAAGTCCTGGCATAAAAGCAACTGGAATAAAGATAGCTCCAAGAACTAAAATAATAGCAATTAATGCTCCTGTTACCTCTCTCATGGCAATAAAAGCAGCTTCTTTTGGAGTTTTCCCTTCCTCCATATGTCTTTCAATATTTTCAATAACGATAATGGCATCATCAACAACAATACCAATAGCAAGTACTAAACCAAACAAGGTAAGTAAGTTGATACTAAACCCTAAGGCATACATCCCTGCAAAGGCTCCGATAATAGATACAGGAACAGCAATAAATGGGATAATTGTAGCTCTCCAGCTTTGTAAAAATAAGAAAATAATCATAATAACTAAAAGTAAAGCTTCAACGAAAGTTTTAACAACCTCTTTAATTGAAGCAGAGATAAATTTAGTACTATCGTATGGTACACTATATGTCATATCTTCTGGAAAGTTTTTACTAGCTTCTTCTAATGCTTTTGAGATTGCATCTGAAGTCTCTAAAGCATTTGCACCACTTTGTAAAAAAATACCAACAGGGATAGATGGTGAGTTATTTAATCTTGTCTCAACACTATAATCACTAGCTCCAAGTTCAATATTTGCCACATCTTTAAGTTTTAAACTACTTCCATTTTCATTTGTTCTAATAACAATATTTCCAAATTGTTCAGGATCTTCAAACCTTTTTGGTGTTTGTATTGTATATGTATACATCTGTTTATTTGCAATTGGTTCAGCCGCAATTTTACCTGCAGCATATTGATTGTTTTGTTCTCTAATAGCTGCAATTACATCTGTTGTAGCAAGTGAATATTTAGATAATTTTAGTGGATCCATCCAGATTCTAATAGAATAATCTTTTGCACCAAAAATTCTAGCATCACCTACTCCATTCACCCTTTTTAGGGATTCAACTAAGTTTAGAAGTGCATAGTTTGATAAATAGATATTGTCATAAGTTTTATTTGGAGATTGAAGCATAATAAACATCAAAATACTTGGACTTCTTTCCCCTACAACTACACCTTGTCTTTGTACTTGATCTGGCATTTTAGCTAAGGCTGCTTGTACCCTATTGTTTACATCAATCTTTGCAGAATCAGGGTCCGTTCCAACCTCAAAAAATACATTAATACTTAATCTACCACTATCTTCTGCAACAGAGTTCATATATAACATATTTTTTGCACCATTGATTTGTTCTTCTAGTGGTGCGGCAACAGTTTTGGCAATCGTATCGGCACTAGCACCAGGATACGAAGTACTTACAATAATTTGTGGTGGTAAAACTCTAGGATATTGTTCAATTGGAAGATTGAACATAGAGATTAAACCAGTTAAAAATATTATAATTGATAACACGCCGGCAAAAACCGGCCTTTTTATAAAAAATGATGAGATCATAATTATTTCTCTTTATTTACTATTTGAACTTTTGTTTTAGGTCTAAGTTTTGCAAGATTGCTGATAACTATTTGTTCATTTGTTTTTAGACCATCTTTGATAACCATTCCATCTTTAACTAAATCCCCTGTAACAACTGGTCTTACTTGTGCAACGTTATTTTCATCTATTACATAAACGATATTTGCTTTTGCAGTTTTTAATACAGCATTTTCTGGCACAATAAAACTATCAGGTAAAACAAGGTTAGAAATCTCTATTTTAGTAAATTCTCCAATCAACAACTCTTGGTTTTTGTTGTCAAATTTAGCTCTTAAAAGTAAAGTATCTGTTTGTGAGTTTAATTTTGGTGCTATATAATCAATAACTCCATTAGCATAAGTTTTACCTTTACTTACTAGGCTTATTGTTGCTTTGTTTTGTCTAATTTGAGTTAAGAATTGTTCTATATCTTCTTTAGTTAATTCAAACTCCACATGTACAGGGTCAATGGCAGTTATAGTAATAAGCTTGCTATTTGATTCGTTACTTCCAACATAATCACCAACATCAAACTCTTTTTTACCAGCAATTCCATCAATTGGTGAAGTGATATTTGTATAGTTAAATTGGATTTGTGCTTGGTCTAATTTTGCTTTTGCATCTTCATATGCAAATACATAATCATCATAACTTTGAATACTAATAGCTTTACTCTCTTTTAAAGATTTAGCTCTTGTATAATCTTTACTTGCTTTGTTAAAATTAGCTTTTGCTTGTGCTAGATTTGCTTTATAAATATCTTGTTCAATTGTATATAAAGCTTGACCTTTTTTTACAAGATCACCCTCTTTGAAAGACATTTTTTCCAAAATACCACTTACTCTTGCAGTAATCTCAACCTCTTCATATGGTTTTATGATTGCTGAATAAGATTTTGAAACTGTACTTGTTTGTTTTTTTGTTTCATAAGTTTTTACAGGTAGTGCAGGTTTTTCTTGTGAAGTAGCTGCTGGTTTTTTCTCTTCATTTTGGCTACAAGCACTAAATGTTAGAGCGATAGTTGTTAATACTACTAATAAATTTTTCATTGAATATAATCCTTTAAATTCTCTCCACTATGGTAGATAATATTTGCTTTTTTAACCTCTAAATCAAAAGTTGCAGCTTTAAGTGTACTAATTGCATCAAATTTTTCACTTAAACTTTGTAGATATGCAACATTGTCGATTAGCCCATTTTGATATTTTGATTTTATAACCTCATAAGCAGTTTGTGCAGCTTTCAAACTAGCTTCTGCTGATTTGATTTTTAGTTTTGCAATCTCATATGATTTTTTAGCTAATTGTAAATCTACATTGGCTTTGTTTTTTTCATATTCATATTGAGATTTTGCACTTAAAAACTCTTTGTATTTTGACTCATATCTACTTTTTGTTTCTCCAAATGAGAAAATATTCCATTGAAGGTTTACAGAAAAAATATTTTGGTCATCTATTGGGTAAGAGTAAGCATTGTTTTTAAAATCTATATCGTAATATGTATATGTATTATCTAAATTTATAGTTGGAAGATTAGTACTTTTTTCTATATTTGCCTCATTTAGCCTTGTGTCAAGATTATATTCTAAAGCTTTGATATCAGCTCTTAAACTCTCTTTTACCTCTGATGATTCTTTTATTGTAGAACCTGTTGTTAAATCAACTCTTTGTCCAATAATATATTCAAGGTTGTGTAAGATAGTTTGGATATTTAATTCTATTTCATGTAAGTTTACATTAGCACTTTCAACATTTGAGATAATTTTTTGTAACTCATCTTCTGTTGTTGTACCCACATCATAAAATTTTTTTAATCTTTCATATTGTGCATTTAATTGTTCTATCTCTTTTAGTTTTGCTTCTTTTTGTGCAAGTAAAGAGAAATAGTTGTAATAATAATTTATCACATCTAAAGCGATTTGGTTTTTTATAGCTACAATATTTTCTTCAGAACTTTTTATGTTACTTTCATAGCTTTTATATGTGTCTTCTCTTTTCCCACCGTCATATAGAGTATAACTTACAGAAGCATGAGCTGTTGCAGTTTTATCTGCAACACTTGAAATTTCATTTTTAGCTTGTGCATAATTTGCTCCAATATCTACACTAGGAAGATAGCCTTGTTTTACACTTTTGTATTCATCTTTTAGTGAGTCTAGACCATAATTGTATGAATTAACTAGTTTGTTTTTTTGTGCTAAGTCTATTAATTCATTTAGATTTTGACTCCATAAAAAAATCGGTAAGGTAAATAATAGTAGAAAATTTTTCAATTTTACTCCTTATGTCTTTCTAGAAAGATAACATAGAGGAACTTAAAGATATCTTACTAGAAAGATATTTTCTTTTTATTTACTTTATGTTAAGATTCGAGTATGGAAAAAAAGCAGATTGAACATTTTTTTGATAATACTGGTAAAATCGAAAGGTATGATATCTTTAATATTACTCTACCAATAACTTTGATTCATAAAAAGCTATTTGGTTTAAATGAACAGTTACTGAAAGAAAAGTATGGATTGATACATTCTGAGTTGGATGTTTTAGCTGCATTATATTTTAATGGCAAGATTTTATCTCCTACCGATTTGTATGATTCTATAGTATTCTCTTCAGGTGGAATGACAAAGGTTTTAAAAAAACTACAAGCTTTAAACTATATCTCTAGAGTTGCTTGTGAAAATGATAAAAGAAGTACTCTTGTAAAACTTGAACCTAAGGGTGAAAAGATTTTACTTGCATGTTTAGATGAGATTGCAGAGCTAAGAGATAAAATGTTTGATTTTCTCTCTACAAAAGAGAGAGAAGAGTTAAAAGGTGTATTAAAAAAGATTGCATTGAATCTATTTTAATGCTTCAATCCAATCAACCAATTTTTGTATAGTTTGCGGTTCATTTCTAGAAATAAAAACAGATGGTTTATTTTTTCTGTTTGTTTTAACATCTTCTTTGAAACTTTTTAGGTCAACATTTACATAAGGACATAGGTCTATTTTATTGGCAACTAATAGATCACAAAAAAGTAGTCCTGCACCCTTTTTTCTTGGGATATCTGCACCCTGTGCCACATCAATTACATAAAGGTAATAATCAATCAATTCATAAGAAAAAGTAGCACTTAAATTATCCCCTCCACTTTCAACAAAGATAATATCAGGGTTAAACTTTTCTTCTAACTCTTCAACCGCTTTTTGGTTCATAGAGATATCATCTCTTATTGCTGTATGTGGGCAGCCACCTGTTTCCACACCTATGATTTGGTCACTATTTATATCAAGTTTTGTTTTTAAATAGTTTGCATCTTCTGTTGTATATATATCGTTTGTAACAATCCCTAAAGTGTATTTGTCTTTTAACAGATTTGTAAGAGTTTCAATAATAGAAGTTTTTCCACTTCCTACAGGTCCTGCTATTCCAATTTTAATACTCATATTTTATATTTCCTTTAAAATGTCCCATTTTAAAGGGACCTAATTTCATTTATTAACTACTTTTTATCAGTGGATATAAAATCCACTTAAAAGTAGGAAAACCTAAAGGGCTTTAAGAATAAAGCCTGATTATGTTGTAAACATCTTTGGCTCTAAATTTAAATGAGAAAGTATAACTTCCTCAAATAATGGATTAAAGTTACTAAATCTATCACTTTTATTTTTTATTAGCTTTTCAATTTTTTCATCAAATTCAAACAGTAGTTGTTGTATATCTGAGGGTTTAATTCTAGAGATTTTTAAACTACAACTTGCAATATTGATTAAACTCTTTTTTGTCCATAAAAGTAAAAAAGTTTTTTTATCAAGCCCTAGCTCATAGGCATAAGCACTTAAAATAAATATCTCATTGCCATAGCTTTTATTGTTTTTTACTAAATCAAAATACTCTTTTACAGTAGAGTTCTTTATATCAAAATTTAACTGTTTTAGATAGTTTTGTCCTAAATCCTTTGAAGCTTTTGCATACTCAAAACTTAACATACAAGAGTATTTTTCATCCTCTTTTATAAGAGTCTTTATAGTATTGTTTTTTAAAGCTTTATACACTTTTTTTACTGCACAAAACTCCATTTTCTGGTATTGGTCTATTATTAGATTTTCTAAAAAAAGTTTTAACTCCTCTTTATTTTGAACCTTTTGTAAAACAATATGGGGTTCAAGACCAAAAGAGTGCACAAATGCCCCCGAGGGGAATACTGAGTCTAGTACTTGAATAAATCTACTTAGGGCTTTAATATTTTTCATTAGTGTGAGTGGTGAGCATTACCATTTGGTTTAAAAATTGCCTTGGTTTTTGTAACCTCAACTTTGTCGATTGATTCACAAGCTTTTATAATATCTTGCAAAGAGATATCATTTAAAACGGTTATCTTAAAATCCTCTATACATATTGGTTGGTGACGATTTCCAATCTCATAGGCAATTTTTGCAAAAGTGATATGGTCACTAAAATTTAATATAACAATCTCATCTTCACTTTTTTGTACACTTATTGTATATCCATCTTCACAAACTAAAACATCACCCTCATGAAGATGGGTATATTTTGCTTTTACTATAAACTCAACCTCTTTGTTAGAAATAGCACAAAGATTTGGTTTTTGCATATCAAACCAATCTAGTCTTACTTCGTCATTTGCTTGGATATCTCTTTTTATCTCAATTACTTTTTTTATCATAGTTTTTGTCTCCTAAAATAAGAAATATCTTTTTGACATAGGTAAACTAGATTGATAATTTGACTCTATTAGTTTCCCATTAACTTTTACATCATATGTCTCAGGGTCTATTTCAATATCTCCTATAAAGTCATTTAGTTTCATATCTTTTTTCCCAATATTTCTTGTGTTTTTAACTGGTAAAAATACTTTGTTTACATTTAGTTTCTCTTCAATCCCTTTATCAATAGATTTATGTGAAACAAAAATTGCACTTGTATTAGCAGCAGCTTTTCCTAAGCTTCCAAACATAGGTCTATACATATTTGGTTCTGGTGTTGGAATAGAAGCATTACTATCACCCATCATAGCTAAAGCTATAAATCCACCTTTTAAGATAATCTCTGGTTTAACCCCAAAAAATGCAGGTGTCCATAGAACTAAGTCAGCCATTTTACCAACCTCAACACTTCCCACATGAGTATCAATTCCACAAGCAATAGCTGGGTTTATAGTATATTTTGCAATATATCTTTTGATTCTTTCATTATCACAAAGTTCATCATCACTTTCTAGTGCTCCCCTTTGTTTTTTCATAGAATCAGCTACTTGCCAAGTTCTTATAACAACTTCACCAACTCTACCCATAGCTTGTGAGTCAGAACTTGTAATTGAAATAGCTCCAATATCATGTAATACATCCTCTGCTGCAATAGTTTTACCTCTAATTCTTGATTCTGCAAAACTTACATCTTCTGGAATTTTTGGGCTTAAGTGGTGACAAACCATAAGCATATCAAGGTGTTCCTCTATTGTATTTTTTGTATAAGGAAGTGTTGGGTTTGTACTTGATGGTAAGATATTAGCAAGTCCTGCAACTTTCATAATATCAGGTGCGTGTCCACCACCTGCACCCTCACTATGAAAAGTGTGAATAGTTCTTCCACCAAAAGCATCAACTGTGTTATCTACAAATCCTGATTCATTTAAAGTATCAGTGTGAATAGCAACTTGTACATCATAATCATCCGCAACCTTTAGACAAGTATCAATTGCTTTTGGAGTAGTTCCCCAATCCTCATGAAGTTTAAGCCCCATAGCTCCACCTTCAATTTGAGCTTTTAGGGCATCATAGTTTGAACTATTTCCTTTACCCATAAAACCAAAGTTAAGTGGCAAGTCATCAACAGCTTCAATCATTTTTGTGATATTCCATTCACCTGGAGTACAAGTTGTAGCGTTTGTTCCAGTATTTGGTCCTGTTCCTCCACCAATCATAGTGGTTACCCCTGAACTTAAAGCTTCATCTATTTGTCCTGGGCTTATAAAGTGAATATGTGAATCAATCCCACCAGCAGTGATGATTTTCCCCTCCGCTGAAAGAATCTCTGTGTTTGCACCTATCTCTAAACCTTTTGTGATATTATCACAGTTGTTTGGATTTCCAGATTTTCCAATAGCTGAGATTTTTCCCTCTTTGATACCTATATCCCCTTTTACAATACCTGTATAATCTATGATAATAGCATTTGTGATGATTAAATCAGCTACTTCTTTTCCTGCTGTTGGAGATTGGCTCATCCCATCTCTAATAGTTTTACCACCACCAAATTTTGATTCTTCACCATATATTGTAAAATCTTTTTCAATTTTTGCAATTAAACTTGTATCCGCTAATCTAAATCTATCTCCAGTTGTTGGTCCATACATTGATGCATATTTTTCTTTTGATATCTTCATTATTTATTTCCTAAAAATTTCTCAAGTTTTTTCATAGCTTTCTCTTTAGTTTTTTTCTTATCTAAGAAACCTTCAACTAAACCATTAAATCCACTAATATATCGTTCTCCTGCAAAATCAACTAAACTTACTTTTTTAGAAGAACCAGGCTCAAATCTAACAGAGGTTCCAGAAGGGATATTTAATCTTTTCCCATAAGCTTTTTCTCTATCAAAATCTAAAAAAGCATTTACCTCAAAGAAGTGGTAGTGGGAACCAACTTGTATAGGTCTATCACCAATATTTTCAACTTCAATTTCTGTTGTCTCTTTCCCCTCATTTAACTCAATCTCACCCTCATCTATAAAATATTCGCCAGGGGTAACCTTAGATTGTTTTACAGGGATGGGATTGTGCACTGTTACTAATTTTGTTCCATCATCAAAAGTAGCTTCCGTTTGCACCATATGCATCATTGAAGCAACTCCTGGCATAACATCATTTTCACCTAATACTTTTGTAGCATCAACCATTAGTTGGGCAACACTTTTACCATCTCTTGCACCTTCAAGGATAAAAGAGCTGATAATGGCAACAGCTTCGGGATAGTTGAGTTTAAGTCCTCTCTCTTTTCTCTCCCAAGCTAACTTTGATGCAGTATATATCATCAACTTTTCTTGTTCACGGTTAGTTAAAAACATTGCCCCTCCTATTGTTTCCCTAAATCAAATTTTTCTTTGTTTAATTCACTTCTATATAAAGTCCAAATCTCTTTTTGTATTTTTTTAATCTCGTCCATATTTTTAGAACTAATTGTTCCAATTATAATCTTTTTTGTTTTAGTATATCCAAATGAAGCAAACCCTTTTTTATAAAGTTTGTCTAAAAACTCAACATTTTTATCTAATTTAATATAACACTTTAGATAGATATAGTTTGCATCTTCATGTCTTTTTATATAGTTCTTTAGCTCATTACCGTTTACTTCAAAGTTTTCAAAGTATTCAAGAGTGTTTTGGGTATAGAATTTATTTCTTACCATTAAATCTTGGAAATCAAAGTGTTCGTAGCTTCTTCCTTGGGTAAGAATATCACTATAAAAAAATGTTGAATTCTCATCAGTTTTTATATTTAAAAACTGTAAAAGTTTTGAGTCTTTAAATAAAATCAATTCATCATTTAAAACCTCTAAGTTAGAGTTTTTTAAAGAGATATTTACACTATTTATCCCAAACTCTTTTTTAGAAGCATAAACTTTTGTTGCTGATTCAGTTGTCAAAACTAAATTTGAGTTTTCAAGAACTATTTTTGTTTTTATTCTATCTTTTGGAAAAATCCCTTCCCCAATGCTAAGAAGTTTTATATAGTTTTCTTTTTCTTGAAAATAAAAATACCTAGAGGGTAGATTTAATTTTTTTAAAGAAAATGTATCGTTTTTTAATTCAAAAGATATACTCATTTATACTGATAAATACTGCTCTACTATTTGTTCATTTAACTCTTTTATCTCTCCTTTTGCCACTACACTTCCTCTATCAATTAAAAAGAAGTCGTCTCCATGACGTCTGGCAAATGGTAGTTTTTGTTCAACTAGTATAACAGTGATTTTCTCCTCTTTGGTTAGATAATCAATTACTCCTCCAATTTGTTGAACGATATTTGGTTGAATCCCTTCACTTGGTTCATCAAGGATTAGAACCTTTGGTTCTAAACATAAAGCTCGACCAATAGCTAATTGTTGTTGTTGACCACCTGAGAGGTCACCACCTTTTCTTTTTAGCATATCTTTTAAAACTGGAAATAGTTCGTATATTTTATCGGGAACTTGCTTTAAACCATTTCTATTTCCAAGTAATCCTATCTCTAAATTCTCTTTAACAGTTAGTTGTGAGAATATCTCTCTTCCTTGTGGAACATATCCTATACCTAAACCTGCTCTTTTTTCACTTCCAAGTTTAGCTATGTTTGTTTCTTCAAAAAGAATCTCCCCATCTTTTATAGGAAGTAAACCCATAATAGCTTTTGCTAAAGTTGTTTTCCCAACTCCATTTCTTCCCATAAGACAAGTACATCTTCCTTGTTTAATCTCAAGGTTTAAATCCCATAGAGTATGACTTTGTCCATAAAATTGATTTAGATTTTTAATTGTAATCATCACTACTCTCCTAAGTATACTTTTCTTACTTTCTCGTTGTTTTGAACATCTTTCATAGAACCCTCTGCTAAAACAGAACCCTCGTGAAGTACAGTAACTTTTTTTGCAATACTTCTAATAAACTCCATATCGTGTTCAACCACAACCACACTATGTGATTTAGATAAATCAGTTAAAATCTGTGCAGTTTTTTCAACCTCTCCAGGGGTCATCCCTGCAACTGGTTCATCTACAAGTAATAGTTTTGGAGATTGCATAAGTAGCATACCTATCTCTAACCACTGTTTTTGACCATGAGATAAGATACCTGCATGGGTATTGTAGTTGTCTTTTAAACCAATTAGTTCCATAGTTTGCTCAATATTATCTTTTTGTTCACCACTTAATTTGGCAAATAAAGTTTTGAAAAATCTTTTATCATCTTTCATAGCAAGTTCAAGATTTTCAAATACACTATGACCTTCAAATACTGTTGGTTTTTGAAACTTTCTTCCAATACCAACTTCGGCAATACTTGGTTCATCCATTTGAAGTAAATCAACTGCTTGTCCAAAAATCACATGACCTGTATCTGGTTTTGTTTTTCCTGTGATTACATCCATCATTGTAGATTTTCCAGCTCCATTTGCCCCAATAATACATCTTAACTCTTCATATTCTATTGTAAGTGAAAGTGAATTTAAAGCTTTAAATCCATCAAAGCTAACAGTTACATCATCCAAATACAGGATTCTGTCACCTTTTTTTAAATCCCCTACATTTTGCTCATTTTCATGTTTAAGCAGCTGCATGGTTCACCTCCTCTTTTTGTTTTGAAAGTTTTATTTTTGATATTAGTCCAACTATACCTTTGGGTAAAAATAAAGTTACAACAACAAATAATCCACCAAGGGCATATAACCAAACCTCTGGAAGTGCTGAGGTAAAATAGGTACTTGCATAATTTACTACAAAAGCTCCAACAATTGCTCCATAAAGTGTTCCTCTTCCACCTATTGCAACCCAAATAACAAGCTCAATAGAAAATAGTGGTGAGAATACATTTGGATTGATGATTCCCACTTGTGGAACATAAAGTGCCCCTGCAACTCCAGCTAAAATAGCAGATACAACAAAAATGAAAAGTTTATATTGTTCAACTCTATACCCTATAAATCTTGTTCTACTTTCAGCATCTCTAATTGCTACACAAACTCGACCAAGTCTTGAGTTTATTATAAATCTACAGATTAAATAACCCACAAAAAGTGCAATAAATGAGATGATAAGTAAAGCTATTCTTGTAGAATCAGCTTGTAAATCAAATCCAAGAACATCTTTAAAGTCTGTTAATCCGTTGTTTCCACCAAAACCCATATCATTTCTAAAAAATGCAAGCATAAGCGCATAAGTTAAAGCTTGAGTTATGATTGATAAATATACTCCAGTTACTCTACTTCTAAATGCCAAATATCCAAAAACAAAAGCAAGTAAAGCAGGAACTAAAGCTATCATAAATAGTGCAAAAAATGGATTATCAAAGCCATACCAAAACCATGGTAACTCTTTTAGATTCATAAATACCATAAAGTCTGGTAGTTCAGGGTTCCCATAAACCCCTCTATCACCTATTTGTCTCATCAAATACATTGCAAAAGCGTATCCTCCAAGAGCAAAAAAAGCACCATGACCAAGACTAAGTATCCCAATATACCCCCAAACCAAATCCAATGCAAGGGCAAGTAGGGCAAATGCCAAATACTTCCCTAAAAGTGTTACAGTATATGTAGAAACATATAAGGCAGAATCAGGAGGGAAAAATAAGTTTGCAATAGAGACATATAAAACCACTGCAAAAAGGATTGATAAAACTATTTTACCACCACGATCATTTTCAAGTATTTTTAAAATTATAGGTTTTCTTTTTATATTATTTTCATTTTCCATCTTTTAATCCTGTGCATCTCGACCTTTTTGAGGAAATAAACCTCTAGGTCTTTTTTGAATAAATAAAATTATAAATATCAATATAATAACTTTTGCAAGAACTGCCCCAGCAACTGGTTCCATAAATTTGTTGATTTCACCAAGTGTAACTGCTCCAATAAGTGTTCCCCAAAGGTTACCAACTCCACCAAATACAACAACCATAAATGAGTCAACAATATAAGCTTGTCCAAGATTTGGTCCTACATTTGTAAGTTGAGACAAAGCAACCCCAGCAATACCAGCAATACCTGAACCAATACCAAAAGTCATAGCATCTATCCATGAAGTTTTTATCCCCATAGCTTGTGCCATTTGTCTGTTTTGTGTTACAGCTCTAACCTTTAGTCCTAAAGAGGTTTTATTTAAAACAGCTAAGATTGCAATAAATACAAGTAAGGCAAATATGATGATATAAAGTCTGTTGTATGTTAAAGATAAAGCTGAGTTTATCTCCCAAGCTCCACTCATCCAAGATGGAGTTTTAACCTCTTGGTTTAGTGGAGAGTAGATTGTTCTTACTAGTTGTTGTAAGATTAAACTAATCCCAAATGTTGCAAGAAGTGTTTCAAGTGGTCTTCCATAAAGGTGTCTTATAACTAATCTTTCAATAATAATACCAACAATACCACTTACAATAAATGCAGCAGGAATTGCTATAAAGATTGAATACTCTATCAGATTTGGCATAATTTGTTGTATTGTGTATGTTGTATATGCTCCAATCATCATCATCTCACCATGGGCCATATTGATAACTTTCATAACCCCAAAGGTAATAGCAAGTCCAATAGCAGCTAAAAGCAATACTGAACCTTGGCTAAGTCCAAAAAAAGCAGTTTCAATTACTGAATAAAATGATCTAGAACTCTCAATTGAGTTTATAGATTTTGTTGCAGCCTCTTTTAATTCTTTGTTTTCAGTTGTACTTTCAATCTTTTTTAAAGTTGCTAAAGATTCAGTTGAGATAAACTCTCCTAAATTGCTTACAGCTTTTATTTGTTCAAAACCATCTTTTAATCTTGCATCTAAAATTGTTTTTGCTTCAAGTAAAACGTTTTTTACTTTTGAATTTGTTTCAAATTTTAAAGCTTTTATTAATAGCTCTTCATCCTCTTTTGTTACATTTGATAAGATATTTTTAGCTGATTCTAATCTAATCTCATAGTTTTTAGAAAATAGATTTAGTTCTGCTAAAAGTCCTTTAATAATACTTCTTAATTTATTGTTTGTTTTTACTTTTTCTAACTCTTTTTTATTGATGATTTCATCTTTATTTGATAAAAGTAAATTTACATGATAGTTTTTACCCTCTTTTTTTGTAAGAATTACAAAAGTTCCATCACTTTGTTTAAAGTAAAGATCCCCATCTGCCATTTTAGACAAAAGTGGAATTAATCTTTCATCTTCACTATAGTTTTCATATAAACTTTTTATCACTTCAGCTTTTTGTTTTAGACTATTAGTTTTTAGATTATTGATATCTTCTTCAAAACTATTAGAAAAAAGTGAACTTATAAGCAGTAAATTAAGAAATATTATTTTTAGTATATTAAGTTTCATTTGATGCCTTTGGTAGAAAAGAGAGGGAGAATTTAGTAGGAAAACCCTCTCTTAATCTATTATTAGTAGTTTTGTCCTGAACATTTTTTAGTAATTGTGTTGTAGTTACCACAATTAATAGGTGCTGTCCAATCTGAGATTACATCTTTTGATGATGGTAAGAAATCTGACCAAGCATCTCCAGCAACTTCACCTTTAGTTTGCCATACTGTTTCAAATTGACCATCTTCTTGAATCTCTCCAATTAAAACTGGTTTTGTAATATGGTGGTTTTTAAGCATAGTTGCAGTTCCACCAGTAAGGTTTGGAACAGAAAGACCAATGATAGCTTTAGATACAGCATCTACATCAGTAGTACCAGCTTTTTCAACAGCTTTTACCCAAAGATTAAATCCAATATATGTAGCTTCCATAGGATCATTTGTAACTCTTTTATCATTTTTGATAAACTTTTTCCATGCTGAGATGAATTTTTCATTTACATCAGACTCTGCACTTTGGAAGTAGTTCCACGCAGCTAAGTGACCAACAAGAGGTTTTGTATCAATACCTGATAACTCCTCTTCACCAACAGAGAAAGCAACAACAGGAATATCTTCAGCTGAGATACCTTGGTTTCCTAACTCTTTATAAAAAGGAACATTTGCATCACCATTGATTGTAGAAACAACAGCTGTTTTAGCCCCTGCTGAACCAAATTTTTTAATATCACTTACGATTGATTGCCAATCAGAGTGACCAAATGGTGTATAGTTAATCATAATATCTTCAGCTTTAACACCTTTAGCTTTTAAGTATGACTCTAAAATTTTGTTTGTAGTTCTTGGATATACATAGTCAGTACCAGCTAAAACCCATCTTTTTACACCAATTTCATTCATTAAGTAATCAACTGCTGGAATAGCTTGTTGGTTTGGTGAAGCACCTGTATAAAATACATTTTTAGATGATTCTTCACCCTCATATTGTACAGGGTAAAATAATAAACCATTTAATTCCTCAACAACTGGAAGAACAGATTTTCTAGATACAGAAGTCCAACACCCAAAAGTTACATCAACTTTATCTTGTGTTAATAAACCTCTCATTTTTTCAGCAAAAAGTGGCCAGTTTGAAGCTGGGTCTACTACAACAGGCTCTAGTTTTTTACCTAAAACACCACCTTTTTTGTTTTGCTCATCAATAAGCATAAGAACAGTATCTTTTAGTGTTGTTTCACTAATTGCCATAGTTCCAGATAATGAGTGTAATACACCAACTTTAATCGTATCAGCAGCATTTAATAACATACCACCAAGTAAAGCAGAAGTGATAACCGCTTTTGTTAACAATTTCTTCATTGTTTCTCCTTGTAAGATTTAAGACTAGAAGAAGTATAAAAAAGAAGTGTTGTCTTAGTGTTGCTTTTTGAAAACAGTTAAAAATTTTGTGTATAAAAAATAAACATTAAAGTGATTTTGAACATAAGTTTTCTATTTCGTCAAATCTATATTCTCTAAGTAGTTTTGTAATATGCTCCATTGTATAGGCATTTGTGTTTGCTTCATTAAGAAGATTTAAAATAGTTTGAGCATCTAGTTGAATTGCTGCTTGTTTTATTCTTTGAGAGATACTTTTGTCAAGTTTAAACTCTTCTTTTTCATCTTTTTCTTCAAAAAAGAATTTTAGATTTAAAAACTTCTCTAAAGCAGATATGATTTGATTCTCTTCAAATGGTTTAGTGATAAACATTTTAGCACCAGCTTGATACGCTTTTTGTTTATCATCTTCAAAAACATTGGCAGAAATTGCAATTATTGGGATATCTTTATAATAGTTATCTTCTCTTAATTTTTTTATTGTATCAAGTCCATTTAGATTTGGCATTAAAATATCCATAAAGATTAAATCAAAAGTTTCCTCCTTACAAATTTGTAAAACTTCAAGACCATCTTTTGCTTCATAAGTTTTTAGATTGTAGGTATTTAAAATTTGAATCAATAAATCTCTATTTACCTTAGTATCATCAGCAACAAGGATTTTTATATCCTCTTTTAATCCTTCAACTTTTTTTAGATTTGAATTTTCTATTGATTTAGTCTCTTTTATAGAATCTAATTTTTCTAAGCTGATGTTAAACTCAAAGGTAGAACCAATATTTTTATCACTTTGAACTTTTATATTCCCTGACATTTTTTCAACTAACTCTTTGGTAATAGCCAAACCTAAACCTGTTCCTTCAAATTTCTCTTTTGAAGAACTTAATTGCTCAAAAGGTTTAAATATAAGCTCTTGCTCCTCTTTACTCATACCAATTCCAGTGTCTTTTATTTTTACTTCTAATTGGCTGTTTTTATAGTCTATATAAGCATGGATTGAACCTTTTTGGGTAAATTTCAAGGCATTACCTAAAATATTTATAAAGATTTGTTTTACCCTTTTTTCATCACATCTAACATATTTAGGGACATTTTGACTTATATTAAAAGAAAAATCTAATCCTTTTTCCCTGCAACGCTCTTCAAACATAGATTCAATCTCTTCTAGTACTTCTAAAAAGTTTGATTCTTGATTGTTTATTGTAATTTTTCCCGCTTCTATTTTTGCAAACTCTAAAATCTCATTTATGATGGATAATAGATGTTTCCCACTATTATGGATAGTTTGCAGATTCTCTTTTTCTAGTTTTGTAATATTTTCAGATTTTTTTAAAAGAGAGGCAAAACCTAAAATAGCATTTAATGGAGTTCTTAATTCATGGGACATATTTGTTAGAAATAATGATTTAGACCTATTTGCATTTTGTGCTTCAATTGTGGCTTTTTTTAGTCTATCTTCATATTGTTTTCTTTTTGTTATATCACTAAATACTACAACAGAACCCTCTAAAAGTGAAGTCTCATTGTTATAAATAGGGGTACTTACATAATCTATTGGAAACTCTTTTTCATCTTTAGAGATAAAGGTTTGTTCCTCTTTTGCTTCTAACATCAATCTTTGTTTTTGTTGAGAGCCTTTTTGAAAAAGGTGTTTACCAATTGTAGTATTGATTGACTTGCCAATAAGTTCATTTGAATTATATCCCAAAAGTTTTGAAGCAGTTGGGTTCACAAAAATAAATTTCCCTTTTGCATCTAAACCAAATATTCCTTCCCCAGCTAAATCAAGAAGCCTTTTATTTTGTTGTTGTGAAGCCATAAGTTCAATAGCATTTTGTTTAAAAACCTCAACGGCTCCAATCATATCACTAACCTCATCCATAAAAACTTTTGGTGGTAAGGTTATATCCATATTGTTTTTTGCTAGACTTAACATCCCTTGGTTTAATGTTTGTATAGGGTGGATAATTCTATATAAAATTACAAAAATGAAAGAGAAGATAAAAAGTAAAATTAAAAATAAGACTGAAATACTAAGATAAGATTCCATTCTTTTTACTGTTTCATGGGCTTCATTTACTTTTTTTTGTGTTCTTGTTTCAAAAGCTTTATAAAACTCATTTAAAGGTTTCATTATGGCGATTTTAGCTTTATGGTACTGTTCTCCATGCATAATTTGTCTAGCAAGTGCAAAATCTGGTTCTCTTTTTATCGTATAGTTTCCATCTTTATCTTGAAAAATACCTTTTATTGCATTCATCGCTTTTGTTTCAAGATAGGTTAAATCATCTGATTCTTGTTGAGATTTATATAAAAGTTCTAACTCTTCATCAGGAAAGCCAGCTTCTTTCATAAGTGTTCTAAGAGCAACTGTTTTCCCATCTAATATAGGTTTTGCATCATCTAATGTATAAAAATCCCAATATATTCTATTGTAATATTTTGGTCTTGGTTTAACTCCATTTCTTATATCAAGTACAGTATGAAATTGTTCTTTAAACATATCATTTCCAGTGATGACATGGGTTCTTGCCATTCTTGTTAAATCATCACTACTTTGTCTTAATTCATCTGCTAATATTAGAGATCTATGTTGCATCTTATAGGCATTTTCCAGCTCTTTTATGGCATCTTGATAAGCACTTAATATAAATACTACACTAAATAATGCGATAGAGTTTGCGATTAGTAAGAGGATGAAAAGTTGTTTAAGTTTCATACAGCTATATATTTTTTTTCCTATTAAATTAGGTTATAATAACCAAAATTTGAGGTTAAATCAGTATTAATATGGATAAAAAATATACTATCTTAGTAGTAGATGACAAAATTGAAAACTTACAGTACTTAAGTGAAGTATTAAAAAGTGATGAATATGATATAAGAGCTACACCAAATGCAATGATGGCATTAAATGCTGCAAAAATAAATAAACCACACTTAATTCTTCTTGATATAAAGATGCCAGAAATAGATGGTTATGAGTTATGTCGTATGATAAAAAAAGAGGAAGAGTTAAAAGATATTCCTATAATTTTTATATCAGCTTTAGATAATGTTGAGGATAAAGTAAAAGCTTTTGAAGAGGGTGGTGTTGATTATATAACAAAACCTTTTGAACCAAAAGAGATAAAAGCTAGGGTAAAAACTCAACTTGAGATACATAGAAATAAAATCATGATAGCAAAACTATTGGAGCAACAAGATTTGTTTGTGAAAAAAATAATGCATGAGATGAATACTCCTGTTACTATAATCTCTTTAAATAGTGAGATTTTAGAAAAAAGAGATGGTATGTCAAAGGAGATAAATGCAATAAAAGCCTCAACTAAAACTTTATCATCTATTTATGGGGATCTTTCATACAAAATAAAAAAAGAGAATAGAAAATATAAAATATCTCAAATAAACCTTTTAGATTTTATAAGTTCAAGAGTACAATTTTTTGACGAACTTGCAAATACAAAAGATATACAAATCCATCTAGAGTATGAAAAAGAGTTAGAGATTTTTATAAATGCTTATGAATTGGAAAGAATAATCGATAATACAATAAGCAATGCAATAAAATATAGTAAAGAAAGCTCAGAGATTATCATCTTTTTTGGTTATGAAAAAAATAAAGCAGTTCTAACTGTAGAAGATTTTGGAGTAGGGATTGAGGATGTGGATAAAATCTTTGAAGCATATTATCAACACTCATCAAAAAAATTAGGCTTAGGTTTAGGCTTAAATATAGTAAAAGAGATTTGCGATAAGTATGAGATACAAATAGAAGTAAATAGTGAAAAAAACAGGGGTTCTTGTTTTAAATTTTTTATAGATTCTATAGTAAAGAGTAGTTTATGAAAATATTTTTACTAGAAGATGATTTTTCATTAAATAGATTAATAACAAATGCCTTAGATGATAGAGGTTTTTTTGTAACAAGTGTAAAAGATGGCTACGAAGCGATGACCCAAGTATTAAACAGTAAATTTGATTTATATATTTTAGATATAAATGTACCTGGATTCAACGGTCATGAAGTTTTAGAACAAATTAGAAAAGAACATGAAAAACTACCTGTGATAATAGTAAGTGCCCAACTTGATATAGATAATATTTCAAAAGCTTATGATTTAGGGTGTAATGATTATCTTAAAAAACCTTTTGAGCTAGAAGAGCTTATGCTTCATATTAAATACCATATAAAAACAGTTTTACAAAACGATTTAGATAAAGATATAGTTGAACTTGGAAATGGTTTTAAATTTAATATGAAAGAACAAAACCTTTATAAACATGAACACGAGATAATATTAACTTCAAAGGAAAAACTTCTTTTGACCCTTTTTATAAATAATTTAGATAAAACGGTAACTTCTGAAATGATACACGAATACGTATGGGATAATAAAGAGATGGAATCTGTCAGTATGAGAAGTATGATACACAAGTTACAAAAAAAATTAAAAAGTGGAATGATAGTAAATATTAGAGGAGTTGGATATAAGCTAATTAGTAATAAAATATGCAGATGAAAGGGTTTAGATGAAAAGATTATCAATATTTAATATACTTTTTTTATTTGCAATATTTACAAATTTTTTATTTTCAAAAGATTTAAATACTATTTTTACAAAAGAGGAACAAAATTGGATTAAAAACAATCCAACTGTATCAATAGCAATGTTAAACAACTTTTCCCCTTTTTCCTTTGTAAATCATGGAGAACATCAAGGTTTTAGTGTTGATATTGTTAAAAAAATTGAAAATATAAGTGGATTAAAATTTGAGTATAAATTATCTAGATGGAGTGAAGCACTAAATAGTTTTAGAAATGGTAAAGTTGATGTTATTGCTGATATCTCTTTTACAAAAGAGAGAGAATTATTTACTTTATATACTCAAGAATACTATGAAATTCCAACGTATATCTTTGGATTAAAAAGTGATCAAAATTATAAAGATTTTAAAAGTTTAGAAAACAAAACTGTTGCAGTAAGCAAAGATTTATTTTTTGTTAAATATTTAAAAGAACAGGGTATTCATATACAAGAATATGATACAAATGAGGAAAAATCAAAAGCAGTAATTACAGGAAAAGCAGATTATTTTATATCTTCATATACAAATGGAATTAAAACAATTGCTGACAATGCTTATACCACTTTAAAACCAATTGATATGCTAGAAGGGATTAAAAAAGAAGACTTACGTTTTGGTATAAATATAGATAAACCTTTATTACAGAGTATTATAAAAAAATCGTTAGATGAGATTAATTCAAGCCAAATAAAAAGCTTGTCAGATAAGTGGATTTTAAATTCACAAGAGAATAAATCAATAATTAATTTAAGTGATGAAGAATTAAACTATATATCTAATTCTCCTATCGTAACATATAGTGAGATAAACTGGAAACCTTTATCTATTATAGAAGATAATAGAATGAAAGGGATAATGGGGGATTATTTAGATCTTGTATCAAAAAGAACTGGACTTATTTTTGAGTATAAACCAGCCTCTTCGTGGATTGAAGTTTTAAATCTATTTAAAGATAAAAAAATTGATTTAGTTCCTGGGGTTGGTTCAAGTCCACAAGAAAGAGCTTTAGGTTCAATCTCTAACAGATATGCAAAATATCCTTTGGTGATAGTTACTTCTAGTAAATTTACTTATGTTGATGGTTTAAATGATTTAAAAAACAATATTATTGCTGTACCAAAATATTATACAAGTTATAACTTTTTGGTTAAAAATTTCCCTGAGATTAAATTAATCCCTACAAATAATATACAAGAAGCATTATTACTTGTAGAAAATGGTAAAGCTGATGCTTTTGTTGGGCATATTGCAACTTCATTATATTATATAGCAGAATTACATCTAAAAGATTTAAAGATTTCAGGAACAACTCAGTTTGATTTTGAACATCACTATTTGATTCAAAATGATAATCCAATTTTACTCTCTATTATAAATAAAACTTTTGCTTCTATAACATATCAAGAGAAAAAAGATATATATTCAAAATGGGTTCAAACTACAATTGTAGAAGAAAGAGATAATAAAAAGATTATATATTCAATCCTTTTTATTACCCTGATAATTGTATTAGGATTTTCATATAGACAAAGTTTATTGAAAAAATATAATAAAAAATTAAAAGAAACAAATAAAGAGATTCAAAGTATTATAAACAGTACTTTAGAGGCTATTATACTTTCTCATGAAGGTAAATGTGTTGATTTAAATGATTCTGCTCAAAAGATGTTTAAGGTGGTAAAAAAAGAGGATGCTATTGGCAAATATATTTTAGATTATATAGCAGAAGATTCAATAGAACATATAAAAGAAAAACTTAACTATGATACAGTGGAACCTTATGAATTAAATTGTATCAAATTTGATGGTACTATATTTCCAGCACTTGTAAAGGGAACTAATATTCATATGAGTAATAGAACTCTTAGAATAACCTCTATTATTGATATATCAGAAATTAAAGAGAAAGAAAAACTTTTGATTGAACAATCAAAAATGGCAGCAGTTGGAGAGATGATTGGGAATATTGCTCATCAATGGAGACAACCTTTAAGTGTAATTACTACAATTGTAAGTGGTTGGAATATATATAATGATTTTGGTAAATTTGATAAAAAAATTGTATTGGATGAGTCAAATATTATTTTATCAAATGCAAACTATTTATCTCAAACAATTGATGATTTTAGGCAATTTATCAAAGGTGAAAAACATATAAAAGAGTTTGATATTAGTTCAATTGAGAGTAATCTTTTTAGATTAATAAGTCCTTCTATAAAAGCTAATCAAATTTTTTTAGATAAAAAAATAGAAACAGATAAAAGAATTATAGGAAATCCTAATGAATTACTACAGGCTTTAATAAATATTTTAAACAATGCAATAGATGCTATATTGTTGCAGAAAATAGAAGAACCTGCAATATTTTTCCATGTAGATGAGCTTAAAAATAGAATTATAATTGAGATTTTTGATAATGGTGGAGGGATTCAAGAAGAAAATTTAGATTTTATTTTTGAGCCATATTTTACAACTAAACATAAAAGTAATGGTACAGGTTTAGGTTTATACATGACTTACAATATAATTAAAAATCTCAATGGTGAAATAAAAGCAGAAAATAAAACTTTTAAATACAATGGTAAGAATTATAAAGGAGCTTGTTTCACAATAACTTTGTCTGCTAAGAGTTAAAAATAATTTTGAAGCATAAACCTTTATATTGTTTATTATTATAGTGGAATACTTCATTATAGATATTTATTGAACCATTATGTCTTTCTCTTATTATTTTATCAACTATTGATAAACCAAGTCCTGTTCCTTGGGATTTATGTTTAGTCGTAAAGTATGGTTCAAGTATTCTATTTATGATATTCTCATCAACACCACCTGCACTATCAAGAATTTTTAATTCTATAGTGTGTTCATCTAGTTTGTTTGTGTTTATTAATATTAATCTATCCTCTTCTTTAATATCTCTAAGCTTTAGCATATCTTTGCTATTTGTTATTATGTTGATTAAAGCTTCTGCAAGTTCATTTGAATTTCCTAATATAATTAAATCATCATTTATTTCAAGATTAAGTTTAATATAATTGTTTTGCAAAGAAGCTTCAACAATATTGATTGCTTTTTTTATAGATTCTTCTAAATTTATATGTATAACACTTTTATCCTCTTTAATAAAGTTTTTAAAGTTTTCTATTGTATTAGATAGGTAGGTTGCTTGGTTGATGATAATATCTGAGGTGTCTTTTATCTCATTTTTTTCTAATAAAGATAATTCATCTCTAATCTTTAAACCACTAATGGCAGTTGTAATAACGCTTAAAGGTTGTCGCCATTGATGAGCAATATTTCCAATCATTTCCCCCATTGCCATAAGTTTTGTTTGTTTCTCCATCTGTTTTAACATAGTAATATCTTTAATAATTATTAAAAATCTTTTTTTATCAGGTAATAAAGTAATACTCATATTTACAATAACTCTTTTATTTCCACTCACAACAGATTCTTTTTCATAATTAGCAACATGACCAGTTTCAATAGCTATTTTTATCATCTTTTGCATCTTATTTTTGTGCTCATAAGATGCTAATTCTAAACTTGATGTATTTAATAGTTCCTCTTTTGAATATCCAGAAATCTCTTCATATGCATGGTTTAACTCTAAGAAGTTTGTTTGTAAATCAGTGATGGCCATACCATCTTTACTTGTTTTAAAGATTGTTTCAAACTCTAGTTTTTGTTCTAAAATTCGTTTTTGGATATTTTCTCTATCTGTTACATCAATTCCTATAGTAACTAGATAGTTCATGCTTCCATCATCTTTTCTTACAAGAGTATTTGACCATTCAAAAACTTTTTCTTCACCATTTTTTGAAATCCAACTATTTTTGAAAGATTTAACAATCTCACCTTTTTGTGCTTTATTTATAATATCAATTACTTTTTCTCTTTTCTTTTCTTCTAAGAATCTTGACCAAAAATATGGTTCTGCAGAAATCTCTTTTTGAGTATAACCTAGAAAATTCTGGGCATATTCATTAATCATAAACATATAACCTTTATGATCTATTGCTGCTATTATTGCATTGGCATTATTGATAATAGTTGAGATAAAATTTTTCTCTTTTATAATTGTTTTTTCTAGCTCTATCTCTTTTGTAATATCTTTTATAATAGAAAAGAGGATTATTTCATTATCCATCTCAATAGGGGATGAATTAACTTCTACAATTTTGATAGAACCATCTTTTAATTGATGATTAAATCTAAAAGTATTAGTTTCTAGTTTTTTTGCTTTTTCTGTTTTTTCATGTATGATTTCATATGATAAAGGGTTTATATCTGAAATATTCATATTCTTAAATTCATCTAAACTAAAACCATAAAATTTAATAGCACTATTGTTAGCATCTATTATCTTTCCACTATCTGGATTTATAAGTAACATTACAGAATCGTGGGTTTTAAACATATTTTCAAATCTTTTTTTAGAGGCTTCTAGTTCTTTTAAAAGTTTATTTTGATTTGTAATATCTCTCGCAGAAGAGTAAATGAGTGGTTTATTATTTATATTGATTTTAACTGCTGTAATATCCACATCATAAACAGTATTGTTTTTTTTAGTATGTTTTGTTTGAAAATGAAAAGGTTCAGAGGTTAGTTGTTTACATATATTATCATAAGTTTTTTTATCAATATTTTTATCCCAGTCAAAAACAGTTAAGCTTTTCATCTCTTCATCAGAATAACCAAGATGCTTTTGAACTTGTTTACTATATTCTAATAGATTCCCATCAAAATCTAAAATAAATACCATATCAGAAGATAGATTCATCAAATTTTCATATCTATTTTTTTCTTGTTCAATGAGCTGTTTATTTTGGTTTAATATTCTTTGTCTAAATAAAATAAAACTAATGATTAGTAAACTTAGTGCAATCAACCAATATAAATAAGTATAATTAAATTGTGTAATTTGTTTGGTATATATCCATTTATTCAAGATATTTTGTTTTGTTATCTCATCTACACTGTCAATTAATTTATTTAAAGTTGGGATTAACTCTTCATTATGTTTATTAAGCATAAATTTAACATCAAAGTTAAATTCACTTGTTCCTGATATTTTAAGATTAGTAAAGTTGTATTTATTCATATTGAAAATCAAAACTGGTAAGATATCTGCTGCTGCATAAACTTTTTCTTTTGCCAATAAATCTAAGGCTTCTAATGTATCTTTTACAGGGATTAATTTTATTTTTGGGAAGTGTTTTTTAAGTAGCATAAAGGCAGTATAGTTCTCTCCAACAGCTACAGTTTTACCTTCTAGTTCTTTTAGACTAACTATAAAATTTTCTTTTATATTTGTTGCTATTGAGATAGGAAAAGAGATAATAGGTTTTGTAAAACTTCCATACTCTTCCCTTGCTTTAGTTGATGAGGTTGCAATAATCATACCATTTTTATCATTTTTGATAAAATTTAGTGCTTTAGTAAAGTTTTCATCTTTGATATAAGTATAATTTAGATTGGTGTTTAATATCATTTTTTCCCATATCTCTGCGGATATTCCACTAACTGAGTTTCGATTGTGTATCGTAAATGGTTCCCAATTAGTTACATAAATATTAAGTGAGATGTTAGATAAGTTTTGTTTCTCTTTAGGGGTTAATTCTAATGTATATGAAAATTGGATAATAATAAAAAAAAATAAAAAAAATCGTATCATAAAAAATCCAAATATAGGAATAAAAGATTTTACAATAAGTTATTTTAGGTAGATATTAAAGAAAATAATAATTTTGATAAGTAATCATAAAGTAAAAAAAGCTTCTCATTATTGAGAAGCTTTTAAACTACACAGATTTGTAAGAGATATTAGAAGTTTTGAACGTTTTCTGCATTTTCTCTAGCAGACATTGCAATATCAGCAATAAATTTTTGTTCTTTTACTGATGGCAACATAAGACCTTTTTTCTTATGTTCTCTAATTTTATAAATACCCTCTTCATTTCTTGATGCATAGTAGTCATTAAATTCTGTTGTAAAAGGCATATCCCATACAATTGCACCTTCCGTTGGACAGGCTTCAGCACATCTTGGTGCATCTGCATGATCAACACATTCAACACATGATTCTGGTTTTACATAAAAGATATCATCTTGAGGGTTTTTTTCATTTCCATCTTCTAAGATTGCCGCAACAGGACATTCAGAAGCACATGCTTCACAACTTATACATTCTTCAGTAATTCTAACTGCCATAATTCATCCTTCATTAAAAATATATTCAATAAAGATGCAAAAACCATTCCACAACTATTTAATATAATGGTACCAAGCAGCCAAATTACTTTTTTGAAAGGCTTTATTTGTATAAAATTCTTTTGCAGGTTCGTTTGATTCATCACAAACTAATTGAAGACGTTTATAATTATTATTTTTTGCAAACTCTTTAATATAGTTTAGCAAGTGTGTTCCCACCCCTAAATCTCTATAATCATCTTTAACTACAAAATCTTCAAGTAGACCAACTTTTGTTCCTGTGACTGTTGAGATGATTGTTTGCATTGTTATCATAGCTATTACTTCATCTTCAAATTTTGCAATAATAACATATGATTTTGGATCATCAATTAGTAGTTCTAAGCCTTTTTTGTGTTTGGCTTTATCAAAAGTAAAATCTACTTCTATAGTAAAAAGTGCTTCTAAAAGAGGGATTAAATACTCTATATCCTTTTTAGAAGCTTCACAAATTTGTAGGTTAGTTTTTAATATCATCGTATAAGATTTCTTTTGTATCTTTCTTTTTTGTAGAGGGTTTTTGGTAAACAAGCTCTACCTCTTCCTCTTTTTTGATGTATTTTTTTGTGATAACACAGCTTGCAAGATTTTCTTCTGATGGAATTGTATATTGAAGTGGTAACATCACTTTTTCTATGATTCCTCTAAGTCCTCTTGCTCCTACATCTTTTTCTATTGCAATCTCTGCAATCTCTTCTAGTGCATCATCTGTAAACTCTAAATCAACACCATCAAGTTCAAAAAGAATCTCATATTGTTTTGTGATAGCATTTTTAGGCTCTTTTAAGATTCTAATCATATCTTCACGTGTTAGTTTGTCAAGTTCTGCTATTACAGGGATTCTTCCCATAAATTCAGGAATTAAACCAAAGTTGATAAGCTCTTTTGGCTCAATCTCTTTTTTAATTTCCTCTTTTTCTTTTCCATTAACAAAGCCCATTACTGCAGCTTTTTCTTTGTTTTTATCTTTTCTAAGTCCTACAAAAGCACCACCACAGATAAATAAAACATGTGTTGTATCAAATAAAACAGTTTCAGCTGTAGAGTTTTTTCTACTTCCTTTTACAGGAACATAAACTTCAGCACCTTCTAAGATTTTTAATAAACCTTGTTGAACACCCTCTCCACTTACATCTCTACCACTAGTAGAACTTTCACTTTTATTTGCAATTTTGTCTATTTCATCTATATAAACAATACCTCTTTTTGCTTTCTCAAGGTCAAAATCAGCTGCTGCAAGTAGTCTTGAAAGGATAGATTCAACATCTTCACCCACATATCCAGCCTCTGTTAAAGCTGTAGCATCTGCAACCGCAAAAGGTACATCCATAATTCTAGCAAGTGATTTAGCTAATAATGTTTTACCAGAACCAGTTGGTCCCACTAACATTATATTAGATTTTTCAAGCTCAACATTTTTTACTGTTGGTTTATCTATTCTTTTATAGTGATTATATAAGGCAACTGCTAAAACTTTTTTAGCATCATTTTGTCCAATTACATATTCATCTAAATGTTCTTTTATTTTTACAGGAACATTTAAACCTTTTTGAAAATCCTTTTTTGCTTCATGGATTATCTCTTTTTCAAGTACATTTGAACACATAGTAACACACTCATCACAAATGTGAGCATGTTCACTACTAAAGATTTTTTTTACTTCTTTTATCTCTTTACCACAGAAGTCACATCTATTTGTATTAGCCATTGTTTTTTATAAATTCATCAATACTTATATTTATATTTTCTAAATTATGAGTTTTGATAAATTTATCCTCTTTTTTAGTTAATTCATCTTTATTTATAAGAGTGTAACCACCCTTTAAACCAATCGTAATCTCGTTTGCCACCATTCTAAAAGTATCTTTTCCAAAGTCAACACCCATAAAAAGATATTCTTTGTCTTTTCTGTAATCTTTTAAAATAGGCGGTACTGCATATCCACCCATAGCTTCTGTTAACCAGTCTACAAAATCTGCATCTGAAACTATAAAGTTCATTTCAGGTTTTGTAGACCCCATTGGTTTAAATAAAATAGGAGATTGTGTATCTAATTGAGAAACATCTATTCTCATATACTCTTTTGTAGAAGCACTATATTTATATATAATAAATCTATCATAATCAGCAGTGATTCTAGATACTCCCGTGATTAAAAAGTGGTCAACATCTTCATAAACTTTTAACAGTGAATCATCCATTGTAGTATCAACTACATATTTAGGCATAAATGTTTTTAACCATTTGTAAGTTTCAGGTAAGTCATATTCTTTTGAAGAGTAAATATGATTAGTCATTTGAATAATAAATTCTCTACCTTTTCTTTGTTCTAAACTCATGGCAGCCCTACTGTACTCATACATAAGTCTTGGGCTCATAGCTCTTCCATTATTTAATGCTAAAATCATAGAATCACTATCGAAAGGAAGTTTAGTTCCATCAGTTGCTGTAGTATTTTCAAAAATACCCATTCCTAAAAATGGTATCATACTACCATTTTTTAGTTTCTCTAAAATATTATCCATGGCATCCAACTCCAGTATATGATTGATAAACCTTATTTACTTCTACTCTAACCCTTTCGATATTTAGGGGTTTTTCTAAATTTTCTGGCATATCAATATGATAAACTGCTCCATCTTTCCCAATTAAAAAAAGTGCTTTTGTCAGTTTATCTTCTAGGCTACCACTTACAATTTTCGTTCCGTACATCTGACCAAACTCTTCATTTAGATCAAAAATAGGGATAAGTTTTTTAAACTCATACGGTATATCGGTCTTTTGAGCAAAAATTATATATGTAAATATTTCCACTTTCGCATCACTCATAAACTCATCAAACTCTATAATTTCATCTTTGAACTCTTCGAAATTAGGAAAAGATAAAAAGATTTGAATCATTCTATTAGGGCTTGCTTTTTTTATTTGTATTGTTTCCCCCTGCAAGGTTTGGGCTTCAAACTCTTCTGCCATATAACCTACATCAATAAGTTCATCTATTAAGTCAAAATTTTCGTTTTTATAAGTCATTTTCTATCTCATATTTTTTTATTTTATAACCAATTTGTCTAAGAGTTATTCCTAACTCTTTTGCTGCATGTGATTGATTAAAATTGTTGTTATTTAAAGCATTTATAATAGCTTCTTTTTCTAACTCTTCTAAGGTTTTATTTTCCATAGGGATTGATTTAAACTCTTTTTTAAATTTTTCATCATTTAATGCAGGCAATAAAAGAAGCATATCAAACTTATTTATACCATCTTCATTCCCCATCAATACAATTCTTTCTATTGTATTTTCTAATTCTCTTACATTTCCTGGCCATGGATAATGCATAAGCTCATCCATTGCTTCATCAGTTATTTTTACTATTTTTTTATGGTTTTTCATAGATTTTTCAAGGAAGAACTCTACAAGTTGTCTTATATCTTCACCTCTTTGTCTAAGTGGAGGTAAATCAATAGGAATTACATTTAATCTATAATATAAATCTTCTCTAAAATCTCCATCTTGTACCATTTTTTCAAGATTTCGATTAGTTGCAGCTACTAATCTTACATTTACTTTTATAGTTTTACTTCCACCAACTCTTTCAAATTCTCTTTCTTGCAGAACTCTTAAAAGTTTAACTTGTGCAGAAGCAGAAATATCTCCAATCTCATCTAAAAACAGTGTTCCACCATCAGCAAGTTCAAATCTTCCTTTTCTTGTCTCTCTAGCATCTGTAAATGCACCTTTTTCGTGTCCAAAAAGTTCACTTTCAAGTAAGGTATCTGTGATAGCCGCACAATTTAGTTTTATAAACGGTTCATCTTTTCTTTTACTTCTTTTATGAATAGCAGCTGCTACTAACTCTTTTCCAGTACCCGTTTCTCCTCTTACTAGTACAGTAACATCTGATTGAGCTATTCTTTGTATTACTTGAAAAACTTGTTGCATCTTAGGACTATCACCTATGATGTCTCCAAAGTTGTGAACTTTTGAATCCCATTCCATTTTGTAATAAAGTTTCAACTCTTTTAATCTTTCTTTTTCGTTTTTATTTAATTGATATGAATAAATAGTTTGTGCAAAAATTGAACTAATAATTGTCAATATTCTAACACAGTCTTCAAAACCTATCTCTGTAGTTTTTGTTAATGTTGCACCTAATACACCAATTGTTTTATTTTCTACTATTAATGGTACAGCTACATATGAAAGGTTTGTATAATCTCTTTTACCTGATTTATTTAAAAATAGTGAATCGTTGTGGATATTTTCTACTACAACAGGTTCTTTAGATTGGGCAGCAAGTCCCGTAACTCCTTCACCTAATTTGTATGTTGATAACTCTTTTTGAATTTTACTTAACTCAATAGAAGCTAATACTCTTAACTCTTCATCTTCCAATATATGAACAGTACAATTTGTCAGATGTAATGAATTTTTTAATATCTTTATTGATTTCTCTAATGATGTATCCAAATCATAATGATTTGATATAATTGATGCAATCTCATATAGTGTAGTAAGTTCTTTAACAGTTAAACAGGTTGCACATTCAGGTCTGTCAAATGGTGTCATTAAAATCCTTTCATAATAAACTTATATTATATACAAGAAAGATACTTTATATACAACAAATCTTGTTTATAAAGTATCCAACAAAAGCTTTTCTATGAAAGTTTTTTACATACTTCCTCTTTCGGTAACTTTTTAGGTCCAGGTTTAATCCACCAAGTTTCTCCATTTGATAGTTCGCACTCTCCACCCCAGTTCTCTTCTGTGTCAAACTCAATTGTTTCAATTGTTTCTTCCATATCTTTTTTTGCAAAATAGAAGTAAATAACCCCTTCGCTTTCTCTTAACATAACTTTTGCCATACTCTTCTCCTTTTTTATAAGTTAAATTTTATTCTTTGTTTAAGATTAGATTTCTAAATTTGGATAATAAATCTTTATTTTCAAGTTCAATTTTAAAGAACCCTTTTTTTACCTCTTTTATTAAAATATGTTTTGCATATTTTTCTTTCATCTCAGGATAATCGGTTCTAAAATGAGCACCTCTGCTTTCTTTTCTTTTTTTAGCAGCTAAGATGATAGCCTCTGAAACCTCTAAAGCATTTCTTAACTCCAAAATAGAGATAAGTTCTACATTGTTTCTTCTTTCTTTATTGATACAATGTAAAGAGTAAGATTGAGCTCTTAGATATTTAATATAATCAAATGCTTTTACTAAACTGTTTTTAGTTCTTAAGATACCAACATGTTTATACATGGCATTACCCATTGAAACTCTTATTGCATTGAAGTTTTTAGAAGTTTCTCCTGCAAATATTTTATCAACCATTTGAATATCTTTGATGACAATATTATAATCTATTGGTAAAAATTCTGTTTTTTTAGAGTATTCAAGTGCTTTTTGACCTGCAAGTTCTCCAAAAACTGTTCCTTCTAATAAAGAGTTTCCTCCCAGTCTATTTGCTCCATGTACACCATTTGCTGCCATCTCTCCACAAATATATAAACCTTTTATCTCCGTATCAACCATATTTGTACAAACTCCACCCATACTATAATGGGCTACAGGTTTGATTTCTAAAAGTTCACTACTTATATCTATACCAGTTTGATTAAAAGCAACTGAGTACAATGATGGAAGTTTCTTTTGAATCTTTTCAACTCCAAGATGTCTTAAGTCTATAAATACTTTTTGTCCGTTGTTTTGTTGTTCTAAAATAGCTTTTGCAATTTTATCTCTAGTATCTAGTTCATTTACAAAACGTTCACCATTACTATTGATAAGGTATCCACCTTCTCCCCTTGCAGCTTCTGTTACAAGATAGTTTGTTTTTGCAATACCTGTTGGGTGAAATTGGATAAACTCCATATCTTTTAGACTTAATCCTGCTCTTAAACAAACAGCTATTAAATCTCCTGTGTAATCTTGTGCATTTGTAGAGTTACCTCTGAATATGCCTGCATATCCACCACCTGCTAATACTACAGATTTTGCAGGATAAACTAAAACTGATGAATCGATTCTTCTTAGACAAATGACACCACTGATTTTTCTTTCATGAGTAGTTAGGTTTAAAACATAATTGTTTATTAGAAACTTGATTCCTAAATCTCTAGCCTTTTTTATAAGTGCTTGAGTTATAGCACCACCTGTTTTATCCCCTACATAACAGGTTCTAACTTTTCCTGCTCCACCAAAAGGTCTTTGGGCAATATTTCCTTTTTCATCTCTGTCAAACTCTACCCCGTGAGAGATAAGTTTTGAGATAATATCACTTGCCCTTTTACACATATAAGTTATTGTTTTTCTATCCCCTAAACCACGAGCTGATTTAAAAGTGTCTTCTATATGGGATTCAATTCCCTCTTTGTTTTCAGGGTCCAAAACAGCATTTATTCCACCACTTGCCATAGAAGAGTTTGATTTAAAAATATTCCCTTTTGTGACAATAGCTACTTTGTTTGTATCTGTTTTAGCTTCAATTGCTGCCATAAGACCAGCAACTCCACCCCCTACAACAATAACATCATAAATCATAAATTATACTCTGTACATTAAATCGTAGTTTGCTCTAGGAGTTACTTTGATTTTTGTGATTTCTAAATTCTCTCGTATATGAATAGGTGCTTTTGATGCAAAAAGTGAACTAATGATTCCTGGAGTTGACCTTACAAATTGAAGTGCCAACTGAATATCATTTTTAAGTATCATTTTTGGATCAAGTAAATAACCAGTCTCTGGCTTAAATGATTTTTTAAATAGATTCATTTGCAGTAAAGATGAACTAGAAATAACACCTATTTTTAACCTATGAGCCGCTTGCAATAAAGTACACTCTTCCCCATTTACTTTTTGAGTAGGAAGTGTATAAATTGAGGTTTTACCAATATTAAAAGGTGTTTGAATATATTTGAAGTGGTGATTTTCTCCACCAACTTTTTTAGCTATATTTACTAAATCTTCTAAATTGATATTTTCACCACTAATCTCACTTATAAAACCATTCCAAACAGCTACACCATAGTTTTTAATTAGTCCCATAGTAACCATTTTTTCAAATCTTTTAAAAATAGATTCAACTCTTTTTAAAAATTTATCGTATCCAAGTTTTAAAATTTGCATCTCTGGATTATGTAGATAATAGATATCAAAACAATCTATTCCTACATTTTTTAGGGATTTTTTACATGACCACTCTATAAAATCTGCTGTAAAACAGTGTTGGTCAAGTTCAATATCATCTATTGTAGCTAGTTTAGTTTTTATAATATTTTCATCTATCCATTCATATGGATTTTGAGGAAATGGATAATCTAATTGGATAAATCCACCCTTTGAACAAATAATTAGTTCTTCTCTAGTGATTTCACCCTCATCTAATAACTCTTTTAAAGCTATTCCTATCTCTTTTTCACTTTGTCCATATCTATAATTGCTTGCTGTATCTATTAAGTTAATACCTTTTTTTATAGCCTCTTTTACACCTTCGATGTAATGAAATACATAATTCTCTTCTTTATATGGCTCTTTATTAAAGGTTCCTAGTCCTAGTTTTGAAAAGATTAAGTCGTTATGACTAATATAGAAGTCTTTGTAGTTAGAAAATTTTTTAGCATAATTTAAAGTTGCTTCTTTTGTTGCGTATGACATATAATCTCTATCCTCTTTTTTTTGTTCTTAAAAGTTAAAAGAGTAAGGAGGCATCTTCCCTACTCTTTTAAAATCTAATTTACAAAAGGTATAAAAGTATATGCAATTTATGTTCCACTATTTTTTGTTTTTACTATATTTATAATTTGCATAAATAATTATAGCAAATATGTAAGAGATAAGAATTACTGGCAAAATAAATTTCTCAAATTCCATATAAGTCCTTATTTTAGGGATTTGATATATTTACTGCAATAAATATTCCTTTAGTATAATAAAGAGAGTTTACTACTAATATTTGCCATTCCACTTACATAAACTGAACTTGTAACAACTCCATCAATATTTAGCTTGGCAAACTCTTCTACATTTTTTATATTTATACCACCAGCTACCAATATTTTGCATTTTGGGAAGTTTACATTTTTGTAAGTTACTATATTTTCTATTGTTTTTGAGTCTACTTTATCAAGCTGAATTGTGTCAACTCCTATTTCCATAAGTTTTATACTATCTTCATAACTATCACTTTCTACGGCAATACTTTTTTCACTTGTTTTATTTTTTATATTTTTTATTGCTTCATAAAACTCTTCATTGTCTTTATATATTATTCTATGTCCATCAAAAAATAAAATGGTTTCAGAAAGTCCAAGTCTATGTGGCATTGCTCCACCACATGTGGCAGCTTTTATACAAAATCTTTTTGAAAAAGGAAAAGTTTTTCTAGTAGTTAAAAGTTCACAGTTAGGATTTACTTTGTCTATTTTTTCTTTCATCTCATATGCATATGTAGAAATTTTACAGCTATATTCCAATAAAATTTGACAAACTCTCCAAGCTTTGTGAATATTTTCATACTCTCCAACAAAACTTAAGATAGTATCCCCTTTTAAAGCTTTGTGTTTACTTTTTATAAAAGATAAAACTTCACAACCTAAAAGTTGCGCAATTCTTGCTGCTTCTTCTGTACAAGAGATTAAAATATCCTCTCTTGTAAAAACCTCAAGCTTTACTTTTTTATTATTACAATTTTGTAAACTAGTAGTTAAATCATCGTAGGGAAGGTCACCTTTTATATATTCTTGTAGTTCAAAATCTGTTAAATTAAACATATTTCCCCTTTTTGTTATAAAAATTCAATGCTATAAAAAACAAAATTGATATAAAAACTAATATACCACTTAAGAGGAGTGCTAAATTATAATCTCCATCAAATACAGCATTATAGATAGCTAAAGAGATTGTATCAGTTTTTCCTATAATATTTCCACCTAACATTAGTGTTATCCCAACCTCCCCTAAAGCTCTTGCAGTTGCAATCAATAAAGCAACAATTAGTGAGTTTTTTATAGTTGGTAAAACAATGGTTAAAAAAGTATAAACTTTTGATTTTCCGCTTACATAAGAGGCTTCTTTTATCTCTTTTGGAAACTGTTCAATACTAGCTTGCAATGGTTTAATCATCAAAGGTAAACCAGCAATAAAAGCTGCAATAATAATTCCACTAAAACTAAAAATTATCTCTATATTTAGTTTTAAAAGTTGTTGACCAATAAAACTTTGTTTTCCCAAAAGAAGTAAAAGAAAAAAACCAACAGCAATTGGGGGAAACACTAAGGGTAAAGTTACAAGAGTATCTAATAACCACCTAAAGGGTAAATCTTTTTTTGAAAGTAAATAGGCTAAAGGTATGCCTAAAAGTAGAAACAAAAAAGCAGTCACAACAATAGTTTTAAAACTAAGCCATAAGGGATTGGTTATTTGCTCCAATATTATGGCATCCATTTTATAAACCGTATGAATTAAATATATCTTTTGCTGTTTTTGTATTTAAAAAATCTACAAAATCTTCACACTCTTTTTTACAAGTTGGAAGTTTAGCGGCTATAATCTCTATTTTTGAGTAGCTGTTTTTATCTACTAAAATATAACCACCGAGTTTTTCTTTGTTTTCTAAAGCTGCTGTTAGATTTATAATCCCAGCATCTACTTCATTTGTGATTATATATGTAAGAGATTGAGGTACTGTTGCTACTACATATAGTTTATCTTTTACATTTTTGTAAAGTTTTTCATTTTCCAAAAATTGTTTGCCAGCAATTCCATATATAGCCTTTTTAGGTTGAGGCATAGAGATTTTTTTTATATTGTTACTTAATAAATCTTTCGAAGAGTTTATTTTTGTACTCTTTTTCCCATAAGCTATTACAACTTTTCCTTCCCCAATTGATAAATACTCTTTTATATCTAAACCACTTTTTTTAAGTAAGAAGTTTTTATCACCTATTACTAAGCCAATATCAGTTTGATTTGCTTGTGTAGTTACTTGTCTCATATTTCCAAAAAAACTATCAACTTTTTTAGCACTTTTTTCATACTCTTTTATCACTTTTAAGACAACTTTTTTATATCCAGCTCCAGCTGCTACTTTTAAATCTTGTGCTAAAAGTGAAATTGTAGTTAAGAATATTAAGAAAAATATTTTTTTCATAATTTACGCCTTGTTTTGAGTCAACATTGGACTAAATGCTTTTGTACTAACCGTTACTTTTTGTCCGATTATTAATGTTTTTGCTTCATCTGAGCTGATAATTACTTCAACTAACTGTTGCCCTATTGCTACAATTGCAACATAGATTACATCAACTTTTTTTATATCAAGAAGTTCCCCTTCAAAAGAGAATTTTGCACTTCCACTTGTTTTTAGCAATACATCTTTTGCTAAACCATCTTTTATAATTGCACCTTGATTTAATACAATCACTCTATTGCTTAGTCTATAAATTTCACTTGGATCATGACTTACCATAATAGTAGTTGTTTCAAACTCTTTATGAAGTGATAAAATCTCATTTTGAAGTTTTGTTCTCATATTTGGATCAAGTGCTGAAAGGGGTTCATCCATTAAAAGTAGTTTTGGTCTATTCATCATAGCTCTACATAAACTAACACGTTGTTTTTGACCACCACTTAAAGAGTTAGGTAACCTTTTTGCCAACTCTTTTAGTTCAGTTATTTCAAGTAGATGATAAGCTAATTCTTTATCTTTTTTTACATATAAAAGATTATCCAAGATATTCATATTTGGGAAAAGTGCATAATCTTGAAATACAAAACCGATTTTTCTTTTTTGAGGAGGAAGTGAAAACTTTTCATCAAGCCAAATTTCATCATCAATTTTGATTTGACCCTTTGCTTCTTCAAGACCAGCAAGTATTCTAAGAAGCGTTGTTTTACCACTACCACTAACCCCTGCTAAGGCAATAAAATCTCTATTTTTTATCTCTAAATTTATATTTAGATTCATTTTCCCATTTGAACCGTGTAGCTGTTTTTCTATATCTATATTTATCATTTATGAATTCCACTAAATTTTCTATTTTGTTTATGGTTAAATATATATACACTAAGAAGAACTAAAAAGCTTATAATAACCATTATTGCACTATAAACATGTGCTGCTTTATAGTCCATGATTTCTACGAACTCATAGATTGCAACAGAAGCAACTTTTGTTTCCCCTGGGATACTTCCACCAACCATTAGTACAACTCCAAACTCCCCAACCGTATGGGCAAAGGTTACTATTATGGCAGTCATTAGCGCTGGTTTTATATTTGGTAGGGCTACTTTTGTCATAGTTTCAATTTTTCCTTTCCCTGCTATATAACTAGCTTCTAGCATATTTTTATTTATACTCTCAAAACCACTTTGTAAGGGCTGTACCATAAAAGGTAATGAGTAAAAACAACTAGCAATAACTAACCCTGTAAAGTTAAATACTAATTTGTAACCAAATAGTTCTTCAAAAAATATTCCAAGTGGAGAGTTATGTGATAAAGCCCACAGTATATAAAAACCTAAAACAGATGGTGGCAATACAATTGGCAATGCAGTCAAAGCTTCAAAAAATGGTTTAGATTTTGACTTTGTTTGGGATAACCACCAGCTAAGGGGCATAGATATAACAAACAAAATCAAAGTCGTAATCCCTGCTAATTTAAATGACAATATAAATGGTTCAAACTCTAGTGCCTTTAATATCTCAATCATTAATCACATCCAATATAGATAAGTCACTTGCTTTTATATACAAAATAATCTCATCATTTTTTTTCAAATTCATTCTTTGAGATGAACTTGTGGTAATTATACTTTGTAAAGTAATCTCTCCTACTTTTGCAAGTATATTTGTAAGAAGTTTACCCTCTTCTATCTCTTTTATAGTTGCTTTGATTTGGTTTGAGTAACTAAGTTGTCCACTTACATCTTTACCAATTGCTATATGGGTTGGTTTTACACTTAATATAACTTTTTGACTCTTTACAATTTTGTCACTTAGGTCTAAACTCATCATTTTCAAGATTTGATTATTAAACTCAAATTGGACAATATTGAGGTTTTCAATATTGTCAATTTGAGAAATAGTTGCAACTATTTCATTCATGGTACTAAATATCCAAAATCGTTAAATATTTTTTTTGCTTTTTCACTTAGGATAAAATCATAAAAAGCTTTTACTTCATTATTTTCTTTTGCATTGTTCAATATAACTATCCCTTGGTTAATTGGTGTATATAGTTTTGGATCAACATCACTCCAGTTAATCCCCTCTTTATACATAGCCATTTTAGGGCTATACAAAGATGATTTTGCAATAAATCCTATATCAGCTGCTGTAAGTGCATAAGAAACTGTTTGTGAAATTGATTCAGCATATACATATTTAAATACAACTTCATCATATATTTTCGCGTTTTTCATAGCTTCTACTGCTGCTTTTCCATATGGCGCTGTTTTTGGATTTGCAATTGCTATTTTATTTATACTTGATTCTTTTGCAAGCATTATTCCTTTTGAAAAATCTTGTTTTTTTGAACTTAATATTGCAAGGCTTCCTTGTGCATAAATAACTGGTTTCGTAATTGCTATTTTATCACTATATAAAGCTTCTGGATATTTCATATTTGCAGCCATAAAAACTTGATATGGTGCTCCATTTTTGATTTGTGCAGTAAGTTTACCACTACTTCCTAAGGTAACTGCTATTTTTGTATCAGGATTTGTTTTATTAAACTCTTTTATCAAATCATCTATTGCATAACTAACATTTGCAGCAACTGCTATATTTATTGTTTGAGCATAAATACTGCCAACTAATAATAATGAAACTAATAATAACTTTTTAAACATCTTTAATCTCCTAAAATTTATTTTCCAATCATAATATCACTTGCTTTTATAATTGCACTTACACTTTCCCCCTCTTTTAGTTTGAGGTTGTTTATTGAATTTGAAGTAACAACTGAAGCAATTCTATCTTGATTACCTATATCTATAATCACTTCACTATTGATTTCACCTTGATGGATACTTTCAATTTTTCCTTGAAACTTGTTTCTTGCACTAATATTTAGTGTCAAATCAGTAGTGATTAAAACTGTACTTGATTTAAAAAATGCTGTTACTTCATCATCTATTTTTAGATCCAGATTATGAACAGCTGTTTTTGTAATTGTTGAAACTAATGTATACCCACTTCTTAGTTTAATAAAAACCTGAGCATTTACCTTTCCCTCTTCTATAAGTTCTACAACACCTCTGATTTGATTTCTTGCGCTGATTTGCATTGCTAATCTCCCTATTGTTTTTAAAGTACCTGAGTCTATATCAGTCATATTTTTTAAAGCTTCTAAAAACTTCTTATGTTCATCTTTTAGTACTAAATAGGTTTTTAGCAAGTTTTCACCGTAGGTAGTCAATACAGTACCACCCCCACCTCTTCCACCAGTTTCTGTTTGTACAATTGGAGTTGGAGATAAGTTATTCATTGTATCTACTGCTTCCCAAGCCTTTTTATAACTCATTGGCACTTCTTTTGCTGCTTTACTAATTGAACCACATTTTTTTATGGCAAATAGTAAATCAATCCTTTTTTCTAATAAAAAGGGTTGCTCAAAAAGTTCTAAAGTTAAATTTGATGAAATTTCCACTCTCTTCCTTTTTTATTATTTACTTAAGTATATAACGCATTATAAAAAAAAGGGTCTTATAGATACATTATATACTGTAGTATATAGCGATTTATTAAAAAAAACTAGAGGTAAATCCTCTAGTTTTAAAGATTATCTTACTGCATCGAAGAAATAATCTGTTTGTGCAATATTTTTAGTCTCTTCATCTAATTGGTCTAATACACCATTAGTAATCCAAGTTAATAGGTTAAGTGCACCCTCATATCCACTCATAGAGTATCTATGTAAGTGGTGTCTATCAAAAATTGGGAAACCAATTCTGATAAGTGGAGTTCCAGTATCTCTGTAAAGCTCTTTACCATAAACGTTACCAATCATGAAATCAACTGGTTCAGTGAATAATAATGATCTTAATGCCCATAAATCTTTGTCAGGCCAGATATTACATTCAGAAGCTCTATTAGATTTAGCTAAGATAGCTTCCATATCATCTTTCCAACCTTTTCTTGGAGCATTGTGACATACAATGTGAGTTGGAATTGCACCCATTTCAACTAAGAAAGAAACCATTCCTAATAAGAAATCAGGATCTCCCCAGATTGCAATTTTCTTACCATGCATATATGGATAAGAATCTTGCATAGCATCAACAAGTCTAGCTCTTTGTTTTTTAAGCTCTTCAGGAACTTCTTTTCCAGTTAATTCTGCTAATTTCATAACAAATGCATCAGTACCACTTAAACCAATTGGGTTACAAGTAACATACTCTTGTTTCCATTTGTTTTTAATAGTTTTAGCAGTTGAAACTGTAGAATATTTTTGTAAAGAGATAGTTGCTTTAGCATTGATAGCAGTTTTTGTATCAGCTAAAGTAGTACCACCAGAATACAATTTATATTCACCAGCTCCAGTATCCCATTGCTCTTCGTGGTCACCAATCATAATGATTTTATCACCAAACATTTTAGCAATGTTTTTAATCTCTCTCAATGAACCTAAATATGGCTCAAATCCAGGGATTATATTAATTCTTTCTTCATCTAAAACAGCTTCTGATTTAGATGGGTTTAATTGCTCTAAAATAGACTTCATCATGTTGTCATATCCAGTGATATGAGAACCAACGAATGATGGAGTGTGAGCATAAGGGATATCGATATTATCTAATTCACCTTCAGCTTCTTCTCTAGCACCTGTAATAAACGCATTTAAGTCATCACCGATAACTTCTGCCATACAAGTAGTAGATACTGCAATCATTTCTGGTTTATATAAAGCGTTACAGTTTCTTAAACCATCTTTCATATTTGAAAGACCACCAAATACCGCTGCAGATTCAGACATTGAGTCAGAAACACAAGGAGTTGGTTCTTTAAAGTGTCTAGTAAAATAAGTTCTGAAGTATGCAACACATCCATGAGAACCATGAACATAAGGCATAGTGTTTTCAAAACCAAGTCCAACCATAACAGCACCTAGAGGTTGACAAGCTTTAGCAGGGTTAACTGTAATAGCTTCTCTTGCTAAGTTTTTCTCTCTATAATCCCAAGATTTAGTCCACTCAGCGATCTCTGCAACTTTTTCAGGAGCAGTAGCACCGTAAGCACCTTCCCATTGTTTTTTACTTTTTAAAACTTCTTGATATTCTGGTTTTAAAAATAATTTTTGTCCGTTAACTATATTTTCTACGTCTTGCATCCTACTTCTCCTTACGCTTCTTTATCCCATGGAGCTGTAGTATGACCCCAAACTGGAGAGTTCATAGCTAAATCCATATCTCTTGCAAAAATTGCAAACGCATCATATCCATGGTATGGACCACTGTAATCCCAAGAGTGCATTTGTCTAAATGGAAGACCCATTTTTTGGAATACATATTTCTCTTTAACTCCAGCAGCAACTAAATCTGGTTTCAATTTTTTAACAAACTCTTCTAATTCATACTCATTAGCATCATCATAAATTACAGTAGATCTTTTGATATCTTCTTTTGTTCTTTTATAATCATCACCGTGAGCGAACTCATAACCAGTACCAATTACTTCCATTCCTAAATCTTCGTATGCTCCGATAACGTGTCTTGGTCTTAATCCACCAACATAAAGCATAACTTTTTTACCTTCTAATAAAGGTCTATATTTTGCAATAACTTCATCAGTCATTTTAGTATATTTAGCAATAACTGCTTCTGCTTTTTCTTGGATTGATTCATCAAAGAATGAAGCAATTTTTCTAATAGACTCAGTAGTTTTACTTGGTCCAAAGAAGTTATATTCCATCCAAGGTATACCGAACTCTTGTTCCATATGTCTTGAAATATAGTTCATAGATCTATAACAGTGTAATAAGTTTAATTTAGCTTTTGGCCCATTTGCGATCTCTTTATAAGTAGCATCACCTGACCATTGAGATACAACTCTAAGTCCCATCTCTTCTAAAATAATTCTTGTAGACCATGCATCTCCACCGATGTTGTAGTCTCCAATGATTGATACATCATAATCTGTACCATCCCAGTCTTTTCTAAATCTTGCATCTGGCATAACGTGGTCTCTAATCATATCGTTTGCGATGTGGTGACCAAGAGATTGAGAAACCCCTCTAAACCCTTCACATGATACAGCAACACATACGTTACCAGTTTCTTTTTTATGTACTTTAGCTACCGCTTGGATATCGTCACCGATAAGACCAATTGGACACTCAGATTGAATTGAAACACCATTGTTTAATGGGAATAATTCATCAATCTCTTCTAAAGCTTTTTTAAGTTTTTTATCTCCACCGAATACGATATCTTTTTCGTTAAAGTCAGTAGAGAAATTCATTGTAACAAATGTATCAACACCAGTTGTACCGATGTAGTAGTTTCTTCTACCACCTCTTGAGTATTGACCACATCCGATAGGTCCGTGAGAGATATGAATCATATCTTTAATTGGTCCCCAAACAACCCCTTTAGATCCCGCATAAGCACAACCTCTTTGCGACATAACACCTGGTACAGTTTGTTTGTTTGATCTTGTTTTATCACAAGCACCTTTAACACCTTCTGGTGAATCAACACCTAAGTGCTTTGCTCTGTTTTTTGCAGCTTTTGCAGGGTAAGCTTTTAATACTTCCTCAATAGCTTCTAATTGTAGACTCTCTAATGTTTCTGGTCCCATTCTTTCTCCTTCTTGGGTAGTAAAAGAAGCTTACGCTACTTTTACTCTGTATAGATTCATATCATCTAATTTTTTACATAACTCTTTTGTTGCCTCACCATCTACTGATTTAGAGATTTCTGAGATTTGATATTTGTTAGTGTAGTACATCATTTTAAAACCATCTTTTTCAGCACATTCAGTGTTGTTAAAGTAATCTATTAAAGCTTTGTGTGCAAAAGTACCTTCAGCTACTTCGATAGTCTCTAATAATTGACCTTCTCTTGTTTCAGAAGTTAAAGTAACAGATTTACCTGCTGCATCTAAACCTTCTTCTACTTTTTCAATAACTTTATCAAAACTTACATCATTACCCATATCAGCTGGGAAGTGGTATCCACATATAAACATTTTCTTCTCCTTGTTTTTACTTTTATATTTTTTATTATTTTTTATTATTGTCCAATTGGGAAAGAGGCTTACGCTTCTTTTTGTCCAATTGCATCTTCTTCTACTTCTTCTTCAAGTCCAAATTCCATTAATAGGTTTTCTAAATCATCCATTTCTAATGGAGTAGGAATAACTTTCATATCATTTTCGATAATTTTTCTAGCTAATTCTTTATATTCCATAGCTTGGTCAGATGATGGTGAGAACTCAACAACTGTCATTCTTCTTAACTCAGCTCTTTGAACGTGGTTAGATCTTGGAACGAAGTGAATCATTTGAGTACCAATTTGTTGTGCTAAGTGTTTAGCTAGGTCATACTCTCTATCTGTCATTCTTGCGTTACAAATTAAACCAGCAAGTCTAACTCCACCAGTGTTTGCATATTTTAAAATACCTTTAGAAATGTTGTTAGCTGCATACATAGCCATCATTTCACCAGACATTACAATATAAATCTCTTGTGCTTTACCTTCTCTAATTGGCATAGCAAATCCACCACAAACAACGTCTCCAAGAACGTCATAAGATACGAAATCTAACTCATCATCATATGCACCCTCTTCTTCTAAGAAGTTAATTGCTGTAATAACCCCTCTACCTGCACATCCAACACCTGGCTCTGGTCCACCAGACTCAGTACACATAATATAACCCTCAGTAATTTCATTATTATCTGGGTGGAACTCATCTGCACCTGGTTTACATACATCTTCTAACTCTAAATCTTCAACAGTACCAGCTTCAGAAGCTAATTGCATAATTGTTGATTGAGCTTTTTCGTGTAAGATTAATCTTGTTGAATCCGCTTTTGGGTCACACCCAACAATAAGGATTTTTTTCCCATAGTAGTGACACATTGCTGCTAATGTATTTTGAGATGTAGTTGATTTACCAATCCCACCTTTTCCGTAAAACGCTATTTGTCTTAAATCTGACATTTTATCTCCTTTGATTTATGTTTACGAAATACACTATTGCACTTAGTGTTCCACAACGAAAAAAAATCAAAAAAAATTTAAAAAAAATTTGAAAATTTTCAATAAAGCCCATAAAATAGGGATTAAAAATGATAAAAAAAATTAAAAAAATAAAAATAGGACAAATTTTATCTTGTTTTCATAATTGTTTTTATACTACTTTTTTTGTACATTTTAGTGTTTACAATTGTGTAATGTTGTGTAAACTTAACAAAAATATCTGTATTTAGTGATTGGTTTATTTAGTGATTTTGCTAGGTGTGATTGCAAATACTCTTTTAAATGCTTTAGAAAAATGGCTTTGATCATAAAATCCTGATTCAATTGCCACTTCTGATAAGGATTTCAAACTATTAGTAGATAATAAATTTTTAGCTTGATTGATTTTGTAGTTTGTAATAAATGCATGGGGTGTTAGTCCCAACTCTTTTTTAAACACTCTTATTATATGTTCTTTTGACAAATTGTATTTTTTTGATATCTCATCCAATGTTGGTGGAAAATCTATATTTGTAACAATATATTCTTTTATATCATTTATTAGTATGAGCTCTTTTACATCTTCTTTTATATGTTTAAAATAGTTTAAAGATAGTTGCTCAAAAAAATCTAGAAGTTTATCTTCAATATCTTCTTTATCATCTAATAATGAATTTGATATATTAAGAAGATTGGAATATAGTTTTTCATCATTTATAACATTTGTATCTAATACAATTGGAAAATATGTTTTTATAAATTGATTATCAAAATATAAACTATAATAACCAGTTGTTTTTTTGATAGGTTTGGTTTGATGAATCTCTTCTGGTCTAAAAATTGAAAATTGATTAGGTTTCATAATCTCTTTTCTATTGTTTTTAAACTCGATTAATATCTCCCCCTCTTCTATTAGATTGATATTTAATTTATCATGAAAATGTTTCGAATAGTTTGAGAAGAAATCTTTTGTATATTTTACTTGACAAATAGATTTTTTGTTTTCTATATTATGTTGTTTTATATTGAAACCTTAAAATATCAATTTTTTACTATAAAAATTTTTTTTATTTTCGTACTATACACAAAAATATATTAGGATTATAAAAAATGGAATTTGGTATAGAGATATTTATCTTACTTTTTATTGTTGGATTATTAGCTGGAACTATGGATACTATAGCTGGAGGTGGTGGATTACTTACTCTTCCAGCACTATTATCTGTGGGAATTACTCCTATAGAAGCTCTAGGCACAAATAAACTTCAATCGGTATTTGGTACATTTACCGCTTCAATTTATTTTTTTAAAAAGAAGTTTATTGATTTTAGTTCAATGAAACTTATGATTTTTATGGCTTTTTTTGGCTCTTCTCTTGGAGCTTTTTCTTTAACACTGATTGATTCTTCAATTTTGAAAAAGATTATTCCATTATTGTTAATATTAATAGGAGTATATTTTTTATTTACAAAAAATATTGGAGAGGTTGAAAAACATAAATTAGTTTCAACTACATTATATAGTTTTACATTTGTATTAGCTATAGGTTTTTATGATGGTTTCTTTGGTCCTGGAACAGGTTCATTTTTTACTATTGCTTTTATATATTTTCTTGGATTAAATATATCAACTGCAACAGCACAAACAAAAGTGTTGAACTTTGCTACAAATTTTGCTGCTATGTTATATTTTTTGATTTTTTCAAAAGTTTATATTCTTCTTGGTTTAGTAATGGGTATAGGGCAGATTATAGGTGCGATAATTGGAGCTAAACTTGTTATATTAAAAGGACAAAAACTTATAAGACCTCTAATTGTTATAGTAAGTTTTGTTATGTCAATTAAGTTATTGTTAGGATAATAGCTTTTTAGATATAATTTTTTATGTGATAAAAGAAGGATTTACTTATGAAAAAAGGTAAGTATAAAAAAGAGTTATATCTACTGCAAGTTGAATTGGTAAAGTTTCAAAAAGAGGTTATTGATAAAAACTTACAAGTATGTATCCTCTTTGAAGGTAGAGATACAGCAGGTAAAGATGGAGCAATAAAAAGATTTTTAGAACACTTAAGCCCTAGAGAAATTAGAACAGTAGCTTTAGGTAAACCTTCCCAAAAAGATAAAATGTCTTGGTATTTTCAACGATTTATACCACATCTACCATCTTCCCAAGAGATAATATTGTTTAATAGAAGTTGGTATAACCGTGCTGGTGTTGAAAAAGTGATGGGCTTTTGTACTAAAAAAGAACTATCCTCTTTTTTTGAAGAGGTCGGAAACTTTGAACAGATGTTAACCCACTCTGGAATGATTTTTTTCAAATACTATTTAGATATTACAAAAGAGGAACAGAAAAAAAGATTAGATGAAAGAAAAGTTGACCTACTAAAACAATGGAAATTAAGCCCTATTGATGGAAAAGCGCAAAAACTTTGGGATGATTATTCTAAAGCAAGAGATGATATGTTTATAAGAACCTCTTTTAGTTTTGCACCTTGGTATATTGTTAATGCAAATGATAAAAAAGAAGCAAGATTGAATATTATTAGACATTTTTTAAGTTCTATGGATTATGAAGGCAAAGATGAAAAAATATTAGCTTTTGATAGAGATCGTGTATGTCGATTCGATGCTTCATGTTATGAAAGAGGATTGATTTCTAAATGATTTTAAATGCAGAACTGACAAATTTAGTTTTAACTGTAGTATTTAGTTTTTTGATAGGATTAGAACTAAAAACTTATAAGTTAAGATTAGATGATCATTCAATAAAGTTTTTAGGAACCACTAGAACCTATACTTTTATAGGATTATTAGGGTATATTTTTTATAAAATAGATGCTTCAAATTTTTCTTTATATATAGTAGGGTTATTGGGTTTATTTTTGCTTTATGCTATATTTTTTTATAAAACTTCAAATGAAAAAAAGCACAGTATTATCCTTTTTTTAGTGATGTTAATAGTTTATACCTTTGGTCCATTAATAGTGTTATTTCCTATTTGGATGCCTTCACTAATTTTTGTACTTATCATTTTTATTTTAAATGCAAAAAAACGAATATATGAATTCAATGAAAAGATGAATACCTTTGAGTTTGAAACCTTAGGAAAAATGGTTCTTCTTTCAGCTGTAATTTTACCTTTACTTCCAAAAGATACTATTATTCCTTATTTAGGAATATCATTTTATAAGGTTTGGCTGACTGTTGTTGTTATATCTTCTATCTCTTATGCAGGATATATTGTACAAAAATATCTATTTCCTTCAAAAGGTTTATTTCTTACAGGGCTTATTGGTGGGACATACTCATCAACTGCAACTACGGTTGTTTTATCAAAAAAAGCAAAAGTATTAACAAAAAACCATATTATTACAGCTTCAATTATTGCAGCTACAACTATGATGTATATTAGACTTGTAGTAATCTCTTGTATTTTTAATATTGAGGTGGCAAGATTAGTTGTTATTCCTTTTTCCTTTTTTATATTGTTTAGTTCACTTTTGTCATTTTTTTATTACAAAAAAGCATTAGTAACAGAACACAATATTGAGATAGAGGATAAAAATCCTTTAGAGTTGGGAACAGCATTTATTTTTGCATTTTTATTTATAGTTATGATGCTAATTACAAATTTTGTAATACAACACTATGGAACAAGTGGTTTAAAACTTTTATCATCGATTGTTGGATTTTCAGATATTGATCCATTTATTTTATCTTTATTAACAGGAAAACAAACTATACAATTAAGTGAAATATCTTCTGCAATTATAATTGCTGCAGGAAGTAACAATATTTTAAAAGCTATTTATTCTTTATGGTTTGGAAGTAAAGAAAAAACTATTCATAGTTTTTCTTGGTTATTTACTTTAGGGATATTAACTATTTTAGTGGGAGTTTTTATTTAAACTCAAAAGAGAGTTTATAAGTTTTCTACTTTATAAAGTTTCTTTCTCTCTTTTGAAGATGGAATATCTAACATTTTTCTATACTTAGTAATTGTTCTTCTAACCATTTTTAAACTAAATTTTTCTTGAATAGAATCTAGTAAATCTTGATCAGTTAAAGGTTCTTCCCTATTTTCATACTCAACTAAATTTTTAATATAACTTTTTATTTGAGATGATGATAAATCTTTGTTATTTACTGCATTTGTAAAAAAGTGTTTTAATGGAAATATTCCTAAATTACACTCAATATATTTATTTGCAACAGCTCTACTGATTGTTGATTCTGCAAAACCAAGTTCAGCTGCTAACTCTTGCATAGAAAATGGTTTTAACTCTCCTCCAACAAAAAAGCTGATTTGTTTTTCAACTATTAAAAGTACTATTTTATATAGGGTTGATTTTCTAAGGTTTAAAAGATTTACTAAATCTCTTGCCTCTTTTAATTTTTCTTTTATTGATTCATTTTTTGAACTAAATGGATCTTTTACCTCAATATCTGGATAGTATGCATTATTGATTTTGATATTTATATCTTCACCAATCTCCACAAAAAAATCAGGGATTACTTGAATATTTGTGTTAATATAATCTATTGCAGGTGGATTGTTAAAATATTTTATTATATCTTTTGCATCTTCAAACCTATGGTGAGCTGCATATTTATCTAAATGAGCAATATCTTTTATAATCTTTTTTATAAAGTTATATAGTTCATCATCTATTTTTTTATCACAGGCATCAAGTTGAAAAAGAAAAGATTCAGCTAAATCAAGTGCTCCAACTCCACTTGGTTCTAACATTGAAAATCTTTGTCTTATTGATTCAACATACTCTTTATATACTCCACAGGTATTAGCAATCTCTTCAATATTACCATCAAAATATCCCTCTTCATTTATATCACATAAAATTTCAAAGGCAACTTTTTGTGAATTTGGTGTTGGAAAATTTGGTGGACAGATTTGATCTGTTAATACATCATTTAGAGATTCTGAATAAAAAGCCATAGACTCAATAAACTCTCCACTAGTTCCTTGAGGCATAAAATTGTTGTAAAACTCTTTAGGTTTCTTAATCTCTAAAAAAGGGTTTTCATAGGATACATTTTTTAGATGTTTCTCTAGGTCTTGAAGTGATGATTGTAGCATTGGAAGCCACAATTTCAGTGATAAATTTAAATTTTGCTTTTGAGCAACTGATGTTGTTAATGTTGGTGCCATAACAGAATTTTACCCAAAAAAATTGTATATTTTGGGTAAAAACTGTATATTTTTTAGTACTTAATTCTAACTACACCGTTAGGTTTTACAACTTTCATTTGACAAGAAAGTCTAGTGTTGTCTGTACAAGTTCCAGCACAAGCTTCTTTAATTACTTTAATCTCTTTTTCATTGATTTCAGATAAAAATTCCATACCTTGTTCAACTTCTACTACACACGTTCCACATTCTCCATCTCTACATCCAAATGGTAAAGCTGAACCAGATGCTTCAACTACATCTTGAATTGTACTTCCTGGTTTAACATTGATTGCTAAAAAATCATTGATAATTTCTACTCTTGTTGTCATAATTTATTCCTTTTAAATTTTCCCTTCTAAAGGGGTTTAATTTTTTTATGTCTACTTTCAGTGAATTGAAAAATCAATTCTAAAGTAGCAAATCCTAAAAAACGAATGAATTCGCTTACTATTTTGATAATTTATATGGTTTTACTAGAATATCACCTTTAACTAACATCATAGGTGCAATTCTAATTTTTGGGCTAATTGTAAATTGTTGGCATTGTTCTGCCTCTTCTTTAGTGATAGCTCCATACTCTACTAATAAATCTAATTCTTCATCTTCCATATAACTAGTAGGCTCTTCATCTGAAAGATTTTCTACACTGATTAAACATTTAGAATAATCTTTTGTATCAGAAGGTACTGGAACACCTTTCTCTTTTGCTAACCTAACAATAGGTTCACCGATTTTTGCATCATAAACACCATCAGTTTCAGTATTAAAATGCATGAAAATAACTCTTGCCATATTCTTCTCCTTTTTTTTAGATTGGTTAAAACCAAGCCATACGAAAAAATTCTTCTAAATTCTTTCATTTGACTTGGTTTTAAACTTTCACTTAATCTTTGTTGTAATACTTCTCTCTATGTTTTCTCATAAATTCAAGCTCTTCATCTACTTCATTTCTGTAATCTTCCATAGCCTCTAGTTCATGTTCTCTACAGCCAACTATCTCTACAGGTGCATCTTCTACACCTAAAAAGTGAACTTCATATACTCTGATTACTTGAAGAAACTCTCCAATAGATTTTATATACCCAATTGAACCCGCTGGCATCATAAGAGTACCAATAGGCGAATGGGGATATGTTCCATCATTTACAATCTCTTTAACAAGTTTTACTTGTTGACCAACTCCAAATTTAGCTACATCTTCATCTTTACCAGATCTACTAGCTGTTACACTATCATGAAGTATAGTGTCTGGATCAACTATTTGTTTATGATCTAATCCATCTTTAGCACCCACAACTTCCTCCTGAACTTCCTGTTGATGGACCACATGAAGAACAACCTTCAAGTTTTCCAGTTTCATACATGTTCCAAACGTCAGCTGCACTTGGTGCGTGACCATTTACATAGTCTCCATATACTCTAAGAAGAGAGAATTTTAAAAACTCTAAAGTTTTATCATCCCCTTCTATATTTGCCATACCTCTTTTGATAAGATTTCCATACTCTTTCATCATATGGAATCTTTTTACATTTACTAATGATTGATCAAATTCAATGTCAAAAAATTTAAAATAGTCTTCTGCATCTCTGCAGTTGTAAAAATCATCTAAAGATTTCATTGTAAATCCTTTTTTATAGAGAGATTTCACCTTTAAGTTGGTTTACCCAATTTTCGATTCTCTCTTCTGTTTTATCTTCTTCATTGTGGTTATCTATTGCTAAACCACATAATTTTCCGTCCATCTCTGCTAGTGAAAACTCATATTTATAATCACTTGCATCTACAAAACCTACAGCTTTTGCTCCAAGATTAGTAAATGTTTTATGAAGTTTTCCAAGTGCTGAACAAAAATGCTCACCATGTTTTACACTATCTCCTGCTCCAAAAAATGCAACAGTTTTCCCTGATAAGTCCATCCCCTCATCTTCCATCTCTAATTGAGGATCAACCCAAGAGAAGTGAACATCCCCTTGTCCCCAAGTTGAGCTTCCAATGAAAAGAACATCGAACTCTTCAAATTGTTCGATATCATCAAAGTCTTCTTCCATATTTACTATCTCTTCTACATCAAATGCTTCAGCTAATGCTTCTGCAACTACCATTGATGTTCCACCAGCTGTACCACAAAAAATCCCTACACTCGCCATTTTTTCTCCTTAATTAAACGTTTTTATATTTATCAAAAGTTTCGATTGCTTTTTTAAGGTTCTTCTCTCCCTCTTCTTCAAGCTTATCAAAACTTCTAAATGAAAACCTATGTGCATCTTTAAAAGATTTTGTACATAAAACAATATTATCTGTATAAACTACAACTTTACCAAAACCTTCGTGACTCATCTCCATTACAACAGAACACATAATTCCTGTAATTTTTTCAAAAGCTAAAGCAACTGCTTGGTAGATGATTCTGATATCTTTAACTTGCATCTCATCAATATCTGCAATAATTGGAATCTCTTTTAACTGCTCTTTAGTCTTAACATACTTTTCAGTTAAAATATCTTCATCTGATTTATTTACCCAAGTTCCAAATTGGTCTAGGGCTCTTACTTGACCAATTAATGTGTCCATAAAAAGTTTTTTATAATCCATTATGCAACCTTCTTTGCAATGATTTTTTTAATAAATGGAGGAGGATTTGTATTTAACATCTCTTTTAGTTTGTTTACCTCTTCTTTTATACTTACCTCTTCTTTATATTTAATAGTAAATATTCCAGAATTAATAAGTTTTGCCGCTGCAATAGCACCAACGTTTGTGAAATAAACAATATCAATACCTTTTAATAAAGCAACTGCTTTGTCAGTATCTTTCTCTTCAACTTTTTTGATTTCACTTAAGTTAATAGAGTCTTTACTTATCTCATAAACAGCAAACTGTTTTGCACTACCAAAGTGAGAGTCAATCATCTCTAAATCTTTTGTTGCAAAAGCTACTTTTATTGATCCCTCTTTAGAATCATTCGATGTTATTTTTATACTACTCATGGCATTATCCTCATAAATTTGCTTATATATATGCAAATGTTGTTCCACAACATGAAGCTATTTTTGTTTACTTCTTATAAGGGCTAGAAAATCGATAAGGTCGCTTAAAAAGAAAGCTCTATTGTCTATATGTGAAAAGTATACATTTATAAAAGTGTTTTGATTTACAAAAGATTTTGCATTTGCTACAAACTCAGGAGGTAGTTGTCTGTTTATAGCTAGTTCTTTTACTAATTCATCACATACTTCTTCAAATAAAAAGAAAATTTCAGCAGGTTTCTCTTCTGTTAACATATAAATATCACTTCTATAAAGTTCATATTTTTTATATAGATTTACATATGTTTCTTTACTCATTTTCCCACTGCCTGTAAATAAAGTATATTGTTTGAAGTCTCAAGGAATTTTTCACATTCATCATCAAAATAAGCTCCAACTCCACTACAACCAATACCTAATAATGTTGATTTTAAATAAACTATATGTGCTAAAAATCCAACTAAAATATAGTTTCTAATATAGTTCTCCTCTTTTTTTGAGGTAAAAACTAGTGTAAATGCACTATTCCCACCTAGTTTTTGATTAAATGCAAGCTTAGTTGCAAGCTCTTCAAATAAGCCTTCTTTTAACAATGTTACATTTTTGTAACATCCTTTCTGAATAGTTTCTATATTGTTGTTTATAAAATATATCTCTATATTAAATTTTTGTGAAAATTCAAAAATGTAATCAGTTATAAACTCAAATTCTTCTTTTGAAATAGATTCTTTTTTAAATCCTCTTATTGAACGTCTATGGTTTATAGACTTTTCTAATTGTTGTTTTTCTAAATCATCTAAAAATCTAAAAAGATTGATATTCTCATAATAAAGTTCTAAAGATTTTTTATAAAACTCTTCAATAAATGGCTCTTTTATATGGTAATCACAAGGTGGGACATTGACTATTTTATCCCTTAAAGATTTTTTGCATTCGTAGTCTTTGTATTCTTCGGTAAGAATAGAAGCAAAGAAAAATTCATTATTTTCAAATCCAAAATCTTTATTTAGATTTTCTCTATCAAAATCTAAACAAAGATTTGTAGGTAGATTTTTGAGTTTCAAAGCACTATAAATTGAACCAATTTGATGACCAACATCTAAAAGAAGATACCTAGTAGCTCTTTTTTCATATTTCCAAGAAGATCTAAAGTACGCACAACTAATTAAAAAAATAAATTTTTGTTGATTAATATCTTTAAAATACTTTTCAATTCCATCAAGACTTAATTCATGAATTAAACACAGAGTATCTAAAAGTGGTTCATAATGGTAAATACCAGATAAAATCCCTTTTATACCTCTAATTTGTATATATATTTCACAAGGGTATAATCCTCCAGCACTAGGATTGGCTCTTAGACTTACCTCTTCATTTCCATATTTTTTTGTTTGAGTGATTTTTCCAAAGTTTTTTATAAACTTTAACTCTTCATAATCATCAAGGTTAAATCGTCTAAAAAACTTTGGATACTCTTTATAGTTTTTAGGTTGAGTTCTCCAGTCAATAAATTGTGTTTGACTGAAGCTATTTTTTAAAGTAATACTTGTGTTATTATGAAACTCTTGCATTCTTTAACATTTTAAATATTTTAGGTGTAACAGCTAAATCAATAGCTTTAAACCCATCAAGATTTTCCACTTCTGTATTTGCTTGATTTTCAATAAGAAGTTGAACAAAATCCTCTTTACCCGCACTTGCACAATACATTAAAGATGTAACTCCATTTACATTTTCAGAGTTAATATCAATACCAGCATCAATTAAAGCATGAAAACAATCATATGAATTGGCAAAACATGAGTTCCAAAGTGCAGAGTTTCCATCTACATTTTTTAAATCAAGATCCGCTCCTAATCCAATCAACTCTTTTACAATTTTTATATTTCCTTCACGTGCTGCTTTCATAACCGCAGAGTTTCCATGTTTACCTTGTAAATTTATATTGTTGATATCGTAATCGTTATCTTTAATCCATTCTCTTAATTCATCTGAAATAGCCATTATGCACCCATCCAGTTTTCATGAGTATGACCTTTTTGTTTAAAGTTTACTACTTCATCAAGTGTAGTTTTAAAACTTTCTAAATCAAAACTTGTTTCTATATTTGAAGGGATTTCTATATATTTTATGACACCCTCTTTATCAACTATAAAAATAGATTTTGCTAAAAGTTCATCATTTATATTAACTCCAAATTTCAAAGAGAAATCTTTGAATTCATTTGAGATAAACCCTTCATCAATCCCATATGCATCTTTTATTTTTGCAAGATTTTCATCACTACTTTTAGTGATAATATAAGTAATAGTTTTTGAAGCATATTCTTGTAGAATATTATGTAAACCATTGTTATATGCTTTAATACATGGAAAAGTTATCAAAACTTGAGTTTTTGGTGCCATCATACCTATTACTTTTGTTTCACCATTTACCATTTTTACTCTAACAGCAGGTGCTTCTGTTTCAACCTTTCTCTCTTTTTTCCCTAAAGTATATGTTTCGTTTTTATATGTTACTTCCATTTTATAGTATATCCTTATGTGTAATTTGACAGTTTGTGTCTATTATCATTAATGATTTTTTTAGTTGTTTATTTTCATCAATCATATTAAAAGTTTTTCCAAAATCTTTAAACTCTTTTGAGATTAAACTTTCGCTTAATTCGTATTTGCTAATAATCTCTTCACACTCTTCTTGTGAACTTGATGTTATTATAAAAGCATCTGCCCTATCTTTAAAAAACTCAATAGCTTCACTTAACGCATCATTGAACTCTTTTATATCAGGTAGTGTCATAACTACTTGAACTTTATCTTTTGGAATACCAATAAGCCTAGTTCTTCCATTTATCATGCTTAAACCAATAGCAGGAACTATTGGTCTTTCAAACTTAATGCTCATCATGACCTCCATGTTTATAGTGATTAACTAAATTAGCTAACTCAAAAAGTAAATAAGCACTTCCTTCATAAAGTACATCATTCTTCAATTGGTTACCAACACCTTCATAATCAGGGAAACCTCTAAGCATCAAGGCTTTTTTATATTTTTTTGTATATCTTTCACCATGAAAGTTAGTGATTAATACATCACTGTCTTGCATATATTTTTCCACATCTTCAAAATCACCTATTTGTAGATGTTCACAATCAATATCATCTAATAAATCATTTTTATGAGTAGTGATTATCGCTTTGATATTTGCTCCTGCCTCATAAATAGTATTTGCTACACTTAAAGCTTGATCTGGTTCAAGTGCAATCACAACGGAGCTACTACCAATAGCAAAGTGTGTATCAAGTAGGGCATCTTGTAATCTTTTTCTCCATCTAACTATACTTGGATGAGGTGTTGAGATATTTTTGATTTTACATAGTTGTTTAAAAAACTCATCAGAGTTTTCAAGTCCACCTAAACTATCAAAGTGTAGAAGATTTATATTTGGATTTTTATCTTTTAGTTTTTCACCAGCTTTTTTTACACTTGAACCAACAGAGATAACTAAAGAGGCAGTTGAAAGTTTTTTTATCTCATCAACTGTAATACCACCAGCACTTAAAGCTCCTTGTTTTAATCCAAGGTGTCCATCTAATGAGTCACTTAAATCAGGTAAAGCATGAACCTCATAACCAAATAAAGAGATAGTATCTTTGATTTTTTCTACCTCTATTGGTTTTAGATTTACATTTGGAATTATTACAGCTTTATTTGAGTCTATTTCACTACTTGGTTCAATTATTTGAGAAATAATTGCTTCAATAGAAAGTGCAAAACCACTCTCAATAGAACCCTCAAAATCTGGTGTATTTACGTAAACCATATCTTGTTGATCTTTAACTAAAAGACAGGCTCCTCTTATATCATCACCTTTTGTTTCAGTAAGTCCAGTTGTAAAAAGACCTACTAAATCAGGTTTAACCTTTTTTGTAATATTTTTAATACTTTCGCTAATAGCATAATCACCACCATCAATAACAGCTGTAATATCATTTACCGCAGTAGTTTGTACAGCAATTGGGTCGTTGAAGTGTCTAGTGAAAAATACTTTTGAAAATGAAGCACACCCTTGAGCACCATGCATCAAAGGCATACAATTTTTAATACCTAAAAAGCATAACATAGCTCCCATTGGTTGTGAAAGTTTGATAGGATTCATTTGTAAAGGTTTGGGACTAATTGCTTCCATAGTTTTTCCTAAGCTTGTTTTTTTAAGGGCATGCAAAAAGTGTTCCTAAAAAGGATATGTAAGTTATTATAAAATAGGATAATTAGTTGTAAATTTTAAGTTAAATAATTATATTTTTATTATTTCTTATTTCCTACATCTGACATCAAAATGGAGATCCATTTAGTAGATTTATTTGAATCAAAAGCGATTTTTAAAGTCATTGTTATAGGTACTGCTAAAAACATACCAACTATTCCTAACACCCAACCCCATAATATAAGTGAAAAAAAGATTACTAATGGAGATAATCCTAACTCTTTTCCCATAAATTTTGGTTCTATAATGTTGCTAATAGTGATATTAATTACTACATATAAAATTATTAAAATCACAGTAGTGTTTAAATCAGCACTTACAAATGATAATAATATTGCAGGAATTGCTGCAATAATAGAACCAACTACAGGTATAAAGTTAAAAAGCATAGCTATCACACCCCATAAAATTGGATAATCAATCTTAAAAAACATCAATGTAATAGTTACTAAAAGACCTGTTAAAAAACTTGTTGTAGTTTTTACTAAAAAATACTTTTGGATATTTTGTGAAAAAAGATAAAAATGTTCAAGTTTCTCTTTGTTTTTCTCAAAGATTATTTTGAGTTTTTTTTCAAAAGATTTGGACTCAGCTAAAATAAAACCAATACCAATAATAACAAGTAAAAATTTTGAAAGAAAAGTTCCAATACTTCCTATAAGGTTTGTAGTGATTCCAAAAAATGAACTAAAATTTAGTGTATCTAAAATAGTTTTTTTATCAATTGCATAACCATAAGACTCTACCAATGAGATTGAACTTAAAACTGTAGTTTTCAATTGTTTTTCATATTCTGGAAGATTAGTTAAAAAATCTTTTAAAGAGATATTTACAATATAAGATAAGAGTAAAGATATTAAAGTGAAAATCCCTAATACAACCATATAAGAGATAAATTTAGGGATATTTTTCTTCTCTAATAGTGTAATAATACTTGAAATAATTGAAGAGATAAAAATAGCTAAAAAAAGGATAATTACTATCTCACTTGCAGCTTTAATACCAGCAACAATGATTATCAAACTGGCAAAATAGAAAAAATAGTTTTTAATCTTTATAGCATCCATAATGTTCCTTTTTTATCTATGATGCATTATAAAATATTTTTACCTAAATTTAAATTTATATTGATTCTATAATCAAAATCTAATGTTTATTATTATTTTAGTACAATATTTATCATTTAAATCGTAAAGATTTTTTATAAAATAGATTGATGAGGTATTAGTGGATTTATGAATGGGAATAAAATAATTTATACAAATATTCTAAGTCTCTTTAAAGTGTATGTAAGGTATACTTACAGTAACACACTCCTTCCACCTCTCTTAGATGTGCCAACGAAGGAGTCTTCCTTATGACCGAATTGCAAGAACAACTTCAAAATATAAAAAATCAAAAAAATTCATACAAAAAAGTTTTTAAAACTTATGAAGAGCAAGTAGCCATTTTAAAAAGTAGAAACTTAAAAATTTCAAATAACTCTTTTGCAATATCAAAACTACAAAGAATAAATTATTATAGATTAAGTGCATATTTTTTACCTTTTCAATATCCAAAAAATTCAGATAAGAAAGATATATTTTTAGAAAATATTACCTTTGAAGATATTATTCAATTATATTATTTTGATTGCGAACTTAGAAAAATCATATTTGAAGCAATAGAATGTATTGAAGTATATTTTAGAACTAAAATTACATATTGTCATGCTTCAAAATATGGAGCTTTTGGCTATTTAGATAAAAAAAACTTTGAAACAAGTCAATCTTTTTTTGATGATATTATGATTAGTTTAAAAGAAGAAACTAAAAGGTCTCAAGAATTATTTATAAAACATTTCAAAGATGAATATCATACTACTGATCTACCTCTTTGGACAGTTGTTGAAGTGATATCCTTTGGTACTTTATCAAAAGTTTATTCCATATTAAAAACAGAAGAACAAGAGTCTGTAATATCTAGTCTTAATGGCATAAATAAAAAAGTTTTTAAAAATTGGCTTCATGGTTTATCTGTTATTAGAAATATTTGTGCACATCATAGTAGATTATGGAATAGAACTTTAGGTGTTAAGTTTGAAATTCCTAGAAAGAAAGATGAATTTTTATCCATTAAAAGAATAGAAGAAAACAAAGAGCATAAATTGAATGATAAAATCTTTTTTGCCTTAAGTATTATTGAGTATATTTTGAGTTCTATTGGAGAGGATGAATTAGATTTTAAATTAAAAATTAAAGATTTATTACAAAAATATCCAAAGGTAAAAATAGAAAGTATGGGATTCCCTACTAATTGGAAGGAAAATTCTATTTGGGAAGATAGTCAATAATGACTAATTTCCCCAAGGTTCAGGAGTACCAACAACTTTAAATACTCTGTTGTTAACTGCATGACATACATCTTTTGCTAAATTTACAAGACCACCATATGCTCCATAACTTACTTTTTTCTCTTGGTTTACATCTACAAAGGCTACTTTTTTCTTAATAGCTGTATATAAACTTCTTCCCCCTGCAAGTAAGATATCAACATTGTGTTCATCTATTAGTTTCGCTTGTTCACTTCCTGGATCTGTCATAAGAATATTAACATATTGAGCAGCTATCTCTTTATCTTCTAAAGTTGCTTTTCTTACACTTGTTGCCACAACTTCGATACCAATATCCTGTAAAGCACTTGCAATTGACCAAGATTTATTTCCACCAGTATTTAAAATAGCTTTTTTCCCATTAAGAATTTTTCTATAAGGGATTAAAGCTTCTTCTAATTTTGCTTCCTCTTCGGCAATTATAGCTTCTGCTCTTGCAGTAAGTTCAGGATCACCAAAAGCATTTACAATACTTCTAATTGCATTTGAAGTATCTCTTCTTCCATAAAATGAGATTGATATATATGGAATTTGGTATTTTTCTTGCATCTTTCTACATAAAGTAATCAACGATTTTGCACAAACTATTACATTTAGTTTTGCTGTATGTGCCATTTGGATATTTTCAATTCTTCCATCACCTGCTAGTGTTGATACAACCTTGATACCAATCTTTTCTAAGATAGGAGTGTATTGCCACATATCACCTGTAACATTGTATTCTCCAATTAGGTTGATACCAAATGGATGAATCTCTTCAGGTTCTCTTGTTCCAATTAGTTGGTGAAGTACTGATTCAGCACCAAGTCTAGAACCTAAGTTTTTACCACCAACAAAACCTGGAGAGTGAACAACAACTATAGGGATATTGTGCTTTTTTTCCATCCTTGCACAAGTTGTATCCATATCATCACCAATCATTGCAGTAACACATGTTTCATATACAAAGATTGCTTTAGGATTTTTATGTTCAACTATATAATCTATAGCATCTTCAAGTTTTTTGTCTCCACCAAAGATTACATCATTTGTCGATACATCTGTTGTATATCCTGTAACTGTATTGTTTTCACCATTGTGAGAAGTTAACGTTGCTCTTGTTTCCCAAGATGCTCCTATACATGTAGCTGGTGAATGAACCAAGTGAACTGCATCAGCATATGGAAAAAGTGCTATTTGAGACCCCTCAAATGCACATCCTCCAGATGTTGCTCCTGGCTTTGGTTTGTCACATGAAGATTTTTTTTCTTTATTATGTGAACATGCACTTTCATTCAACAAATCTCTAATTAATTTTTTATTTACCATCTTAGAGCCTTTATTATATTTTTTTCTTATTATGCAATATATGTTCCTTTATTACTCAAGTAAATAAAAGCTCTATTTTAAGGGAATAGTTTTTGCATACAATTTTGTAACAATTAAATTAGTAGGAGAAGAAAATGATAGCAATACCATTAAGTAGTAGTGAAACTACAACAATTTCAGATTTATATGGGAATGCATCTTTTTTTGCCCTTTTAAATGCTGAAACAGGAAGTTTTACTGTAGTTGAAAACGAAGGATGTGGAAACGGCTTAGATACAGCGAAATGTGTAGTTGAAGCAGGTGCAACAAGCACAATCTTTTTCCATATGGGAGAGGGTGTGTTTAAGTATCTAAATGAAAACGGAATAAAAGTATTTACATCTTCAAAAGTATATTTAACTTTAGAAGATATATATAATGATGTTAGAAATAACAGTTGTAAAGAGGTTACATTATCAAACTGTGACGTTCTTTTAGACTCTGGTACAACAAGTTGTGCTTGTGAGTGTAGCAATAACTAAAAAGAGGGAAAGATGGCTGTTATAATAACTGAAGAGTGCATAAACTGTGATGCTTGTGTTGATGAGTGTCCTGCAACTGCAATAGTTAGTGCAGATGAATCACCTTTGGATGAGCCTGAGTTTACATATGTTAAACCAGAAAAATGTATAGAGTGTGTAGATTGTTCAGTTCCTAAATGTTTTGATGCCTGCCCAACACCAGGTGCAATTGCATGGGATATGCCATATACCCAAGAGTTTGATGAGTATTATCTTCAAAGAAATGAAGAGGGTATATATAAAATAAGAGTACATAAGAAAAAAGGTGTATTTTCGCCCTCTTTACAACCAAGACCTTTTAGAGAAGTTATTGATATGCAAGATAGAATAGACCATAAGGCATTAGAGTTTTAAGATGGAAAAAGATTTAGAATATTATAAATCATTGAAATACCCATTTGAATGGTATAGTGGAGAACATGAAGTGGGAGATGCTTTTTTAGTAGAGTTTTTAGATTTTGAAGTAAAAGCAGCCAGTGAAGATTTAGATGAAGCGATAGAGTTGGCTCATGAATATTTATATGAGCATATGAAAAGAGAATTAAAAGCAGGTAGAGAGTTACCAAATCCAGGTGAAGGAGTTAGATTTATGAAACATAGAGAGGCACTTGCAGCATACAAAAGTAAAGATTTTGAAACAGCATTAAATATATGGCAAGAGGAAGCAAAACTTAAAAATGACCAAGCAATGGCAAACTTAGGACTTATGTACCTAAAAGGTGAAGGTGTAGAAAAAGACTATGCACAAGCAAAAACTTGGTTTGAAAAAGCAAGTGATTATGACAATGATTCAGCGAACTTCAATTTAGCACTTATGTATCAAACAAAAATAGGTGTTGAAGAGGATTTAGAAAAAGCAAAAGATTATTTTAGACGAGCAGTTAGAAAAAATCATACACAAGCAGCATTTAGACTGGCACTTATTCTTCTACAAGATAGACAAAATTTAGAGGGTGTAAAAGAGGGGTTTGACTGTATGTTAAAAGCTGCTCAAAATGGTCATGCTATGGCAAATATTCAACTTACAGGTATGGATAAAGAATTGCCAACTGAGTGTGAATTAAATGACCACTTTAGAGCTCAAACAAGAGAGAAACAATTAGAAATAATAAATGATACATTAGATAGATTTATTAGACCTATTTTAGTAAAAGATGGTGGAAATGTTGTTTTAATCGATTATATTGATGAACCAGAAATAGAGATAAGACTTGCATATCAAGGTGCATGTGTAGGATGTTCAATAGCTTCAACAGGAACATATTCTATGATTGCAGATACTATGCAAAAAGTTATTGATCCAAAAGTTAGGATATTTATATTATGAAAATTGCATTTGCATCTCAAGATAATATTCATGTTAATCAACATTTTGGTTGGTGCAAAGAGTTTTATATCTATGAGATAACAGGTGATTCTTACAAATTTGTAAAGTCAGTTGATTCTTCTATTGAGATTGAAGATGAGATTGATAAATTAACATATAAAATTGAGTGTATTGAAGATGCTGATATTTTATATGTTCAACAAATTGGACCAAAAGCATCTATGATGGTTAAGTCTTGTAAGATATTTCCAATGCAAGCTAGCAAAGAAAATGAAAAAATAGAGGATGTATTAAACGCTTTAATCCAAATGCAGGAAAATCCTCCAATTTGGATGAGAAGGTTAATAGCAAAATAAGATGATAAATGAAAAACCAATAGAAGTAGCACCAGACATATTCTTTATAGGAGCATTTGACCCTGATATTAGAACCTTTGATATTATAATGAAAACTGCAAATGGTTCTTCTTATAATGCATATCTAATTAAAACTAGTGAAGGTGTTATTATAGTTGATACTGTAAAAATTGAGTTTCAAGAACAGTTTTTTAAAAAAATTGAATCATTATGCTCATATGATGAGATAAAATATGTAATTTTACACCATTTAGAACCAGATCATGCAGGAGCAATTCCTGAACTTATGAACAGAGTGAATGATGATGTAAAAGTATTAATCTCTCCACAAGCAACAGCTATGTTAAAAGCTATAACAAAAAGAGATAATATTGATTTTGAAACAGTTTGGACTAATAAAAGTTTAAAACTTGGAGAAAAAACAATTAAGTTTTTAACAACTCCATATCTTCATTGGCCAGAAACTATGAGTTCATATGTGGAAGAGGATGGGCTTTTATTTTCTGGTGATGTATTTGGAAGTCATTATTATGATAGAAGATTGTTTGATGATTTAGTTAGTGATTTCTTTTATGCTTTTAAATATTATTATGATCATATTATGAGACCATTTAAATCTTATGTTTTAAATGCTTTAAAACTATATGATAAATTAGATATTAATATAATTGCTCCTTTACATGGACCAATATTAAGACAAAAACCTTATAAATATATTGAATATTATAGAAAATGGAGCCAAAACGATTACAAAGATGTATTTCATGGTAAAAAAGTTGTATCGATTTTTTATCTAACAAGTTATAAAAATACAAAAGATATGGCTGAATCTATTTTTGAAGGTGCCGAAAGTGTAAAAGGTATTATTGCAAATGTGTATGATTTGGCTTCAATTGAAGAACAAAATATGATTAATATCCTTGAAGAAAGCGATGGGATTTTAATCGGAACACCAACAATCAACGCAGATGCTCCAAAACCTGTATGGGATTTATTATCTTGTATGATGCTTTTAGAAAAAAGAGGAAAAACAGGTGGTGCCTTTGGAAGTTACGGTTGGAGTGGTGAAGCAGTTGAGATGATTTTGCATAGATTAAAATCACTTAATTTTAAAGTTCCACCATTGGAACCTATGAAAATAAAACTAATCCCAACACAAGAAGAGCTTGATCAATGTTACGATTATGGTGTTGAATTTGCTGAAATAGTAAATGGGAAAATGGTAGAAATTACAATGAATTAAAACAGAATGAATTAAGTGGTGATGGGTATATTAAAATACAGTAACTTTGACTAAAACAACTAAATTTTATACTCATCACCAGTTAATTTACGATAATTCACTTAATCCAGAAACTTTATAAACTACATCTTTCAATTCATTTAACTTTTTTATAATTGCATCATTGCAAGGTTTGTCTAAATTGTATCTACTATCCATAAAATCGTAGATATTGTCAATATTAGAAAATAGTTCTTTTAATAGTTGCTCTTTTATTTGGTCTTGAATGTTCATTTTATTACTCCACTTAATTGGTAAATTTCATATTAGTATGCATTTTCTATTCCTACAATTTCTATGGAACACTATATGCATTAACCCAAAGTAGAAAATGAAAAAAAGGAGATACTATGAGCTGTTCTTGTACATCAAGTAGTACACAATCTGAGTTAGAACAAGAGGTGATGGATAAAATCAATAACCATCCATGTTATAGTGAAGGGGCACACCAACACTATGCAAGGATTCACGTTGCGGTTGCTCCTGCATGTAATATCCAATGTAATTACTGTAATAGAAAATTTGATTGTTCAAATGAGTCTAGACCAGGTGTTACATCAAATAAACTAAGTCCTGAGGATGCAGTTAAAAAAGTATTATATGTTGGTGGAGATATTCAACAACTTTCAGTTGTAGGGATTGCGGGACCTGGTGATGCTTTAGCTAATCCAAAGAAAACATTTAAAACATTTAAAATGTTACATGAAAAAGCACCAGATCAAAAACTTTGTTTATCAACAAATGGATTAAGACTTCCAGATTATGTTGATGAGATGGTTAAATACAATGTTGACCACGTAACAGTTACAATTAATTCAGTTGATGAAACTGGTGAAATTGGAGCTAAAATTTACCCATGGGTTCACTGGAATCACAAAAAAGTATTTGGAGCTGAGGGTGCAAAAATTCTTTTAGAGCAACAACTAAAAGGTATTAAGATGTTAGTTGAAAGAGGAATCTTAGTAAAAGCTAACTCTGTACTTATCCCTGGGGTAAATGACCAAGAGCTACCAAATGTTGCAAAAAAATTAAAAGAATTAGGTGTATTTTTACATAACATTATGCCATTACTTTCAAAAGAAGAGTATGGTACATATTATGGATTAAATGGACAAAGAAGTGCTACAGATCAAGAGGTTATGGCAGCACAAGAAGCTTGTGGTATGGATATGAAACTTATGTCACACTGTAGACAGTGTCGTGCTGATGCAGTTGGTCTAATTGGTGAAGATAGAGGTGAAGAGTTTACTCCAGATGTATTCCAACATATGACTTGGGAAGCTTTAGAAGATCAATATAATATTGAAGCTAGAAAGAAAAAACATGAAGTAATTGAAAACTGGAGAGCAGCACTAGAGCAAGCAAACGATAGAATTAAAATAGAACAAGCTTCTAAAGAGGAGTTAAGTTCTACTGGTGAAACTAAATTAGTTGCTGTTACAACTGCTGGTGAAGGTACTATCAACCAACACTTTGGTAATGCTACAGAGTTCTTAATTTACGAAGTTGGTGATAAAGCAATCAAATTTGTAATGCATAGAAAAGTTGAAAATGCTTATTGTAAAGGACCAGAAGATTGTGATGGTTCTTATCCAATTGAAGAGATTAAAAACACTTTAAAAGATGTTGATATTCTTTTAACAGAAAAAATTGGTGGATGTCCTCAAGAGGAGTTAAACTCTATTAACTTAATCTCTGACGACTCATATGCACTTCAACCAATTGAAAAATCAGTTTTTGCAGCAGCTCAGAAATATTTCTTTGCAAAAGAAGAAAAAACTGAACAAGAGTTAGGGTAATCCCTAACTTTTACAAAAATGAATAATCAACCTACAATTATACTTCTAAAAGGTAATGGACCAATATCTATAAACAATGAGTTATTGGAACTTTATCCAGTTACTACTTGTCATGGAGCAATTGGCTTTCCTCTTAAAACACTACGAGCAGATAAAATTTATATTATAGAAAATCTAGAAAAATTTTGGGAAATAGAAAAAACTATCAAAGATAAACCTTGTTGTTTTTTATATTCATATACAAAATTAACAAAAGAGGATTTAGAAAAAATTCATGCACCTTTTATTGAAACAATTTAAGAAAATTGTTTTTTAAATCAATCTACGGAATAAAATTTGCATCTTAATTAACATAATCTAATAAGAGGTAATTAAGATGTTTCTTATCAATGACACAACTTTGAGAGATGGAGAACAAGCTCCATACGTAGCATTTAACACAAAAGAAAAGCTTAAGATTGCACAAAAACTTTATGAAGTTGGTGCTGATGAACTTGAAGTTGGTATTCCTGCTATGGGTCAAAAAGAGCAGGAAGATTTAAAAGAGATACTTGCACTTAATCTACCTATTAGAATTATGAGTTGGAATAGAGCTACACTAAGTGACTTAGAAGCATCTATGAACTGTGGATTAAAAGCAGTTGATTTATCAATTCCTGTATCAGATATTCTTATTGATGTTAAGTTTAAAGGAGACAAACATAGACTTCTTAAACAGCTTGAAGATGTAGTTACTCAAGCTAAAAGAGATGGGCTTTTTGTTTGTATCGGAGGAGAAGACTCATCAAGAGCAGATCTTGGCTTTTTAGAAGAGGTTATGACCTTAGGTAAAGAGTTGGGAGCTGATAGATTTAGATACTGTGATACAGTTGGTATTTTAACACCACATAAAACTTATGAAAATATTAAAAAGTTGAGTTCTTTGAACTTGTTAGATATTGAAATGCATACACACAATGATTTCGGAATGGCTACTGCAAATGCAATTTCAGGTTTTGAAGCTGGAGCAGTTAGTGCAAATACAACAGTGATTGGATTAGGTGAGCGCGCGGGCAATGCATCTTTTGAACAAGTTCTTATGAGCTTAACAAGACTTTTTGGTAAAAAAACAGATATAGATTCTAAAAAACTTAAAAGGCTTATTCAACTAGTTAGTGTTGCATCAAATAGAAGAATAGATACAAATCTTCCAATAGTAGGAGAATATATCTTTTCTCACGAATCTGGTATTCATGTAAATGGAATGATGAAATCAAAATCATCATATGAACCATTTACACCAAAAGAGGTTGGATTAAAAAGAGAGTTTCCTATAGGAAAACACTCTGGTACATCTACTTTGATGTATCATCTTGAATCTATGGGAATACATCCAGATAAAGAGGTTTTACAAAAACTTTTACCAGTAGTAAGAGAGATTGTTACAAATAGAAAAAAAGTATTAGATACTATAGAATTAAAAGAGTTATATTTATGTTCGTTGGATATTTAAGAAGTAATTTTGAAGAGGAGATAACTGACCTTATACACAGTGATTCTCTTTTTGAAGTGGAGCTTTTAAAAAAAACATATGAAGCTTTTCCTCAATACTGTTTTGCTGCCTATGACAATGGTCAAATAGTAGGGGTTATTAGCGCATATTCTTTTAATAAACATATTTATATAAATGTTATAAAAGCTATGAAAGCCCATGAAGATGTATTAATTAGATTGATAAAACTATTAATTCAAAATACTTCAACTATGAATATCTATGTTTTGGCAGATACAAAAATGGCGTCATATTTTGAACCATTTAATTTTAAAGAGCATTCATCTTTTATCAGATTTATACATAGTGGAGAAGCTGTTGCCTTTAATTTCTCAAACTCAATTGCAAAACAAGTAAGTGGTGAGGATTATGAGAATGTTTCTAAAAGAATAGATAGGGAAGTGTTTTTAGATGATAGAGAAGATTATCTAAAAAAAGATTGCTCTTTTTCAAACTCTTTAAAACTATCTACTCAAACAGGTTTTTTACACTCTTATGTAGTAAATAAAAGACATATCAGAATCTCTCCTTGGGAGATGCAAAATGAATCTTACTTGGATGCTGAAAAGCTTCTAAGAGGAGTTTTATACTATAGAGGTTTAAAAAAGATTTTTGCATATGCACCTGAGATAAAAGAGATTACAGAGTTATACGAAAGTTATAAGTTTAAAAAAGAGTCAAAATTTAAACTTTTATATTTAGGGGAGAAACCCCACGTAAAATTAGAAAATTTATACGCAATCTAAAAAAAGGAGATTTAAATGGCAGATTTAACAGAAGAGCAAAAAGAAGCAAAAAAAGAGTTGGCAAAATACAAAAGAAAAGTGGTTGAGTTAGCTGGTGTTGTTCATGATATTGTTGAAGATACAATTTGGACTGAGTATGACAAATTACCAGAGCTTAGTGAACAAATTGCAGTTGCTATGAAAGATGTTAATGAGTTCAAAGAGCAACACCCTTATTTAAAATAAGAAGTATTAAATGGAAGACTTGAAAAATAAACAAATCTGTGAATGTGGAGAGAAAACTGTACAAGAAGCAGTAGAGATTTTTCAAAATACTGATCTTCCATACAAAAAGGCTAAAAAACTAGTCACAGGATGTAATAAAACCTGTTGTAGAAAACCTTTAATGGCTTTATTCAACATGGTGGATTTTGGTTTTATTGATTATGAAGAGATATCTTTTTTAATAGATGCAATGAATGATAGGTTAAAGGATTGATATGGATAATGATATTGAAAACTTTATAAGATGGGTTAAATCCTCAGGTTTAACATCTACTATATCAACTCATATTGATGATATCAATATGATGACCCATTTGGATTTATCAAAAAAGAAAATTAGAGAATTACCAGAATCTTTTGGGGTTTTGAAAAACTTAACAGTTTTAAAACTTTCTAATAATAGATTAAAAAAGTTACCCTATTCTATTGGGCAACTAAAAAATCTAAAAAATCTTCAATGTGAAAACAATCTTTTAGAAGAGATTCCTAGCTCTATTGGGAATTTATCTAAACTAATGATTTTAAACCTAAATGGTAATAGATTAAAAACTCTTCCTGAAGAGATTTATAATCTAACAAATTTAACTAGACTTACAATTGCTGCAAATAAGTTAGAGAGTTTATCTATAGGTTTAGAAAAGTTAAATAAGTTGCTTTATTTATCTTTAGATACGAACGAATTAGATGAGTTACCAGATGCTTTTTCTAAGATGAATTCGCTTTATTACTTAGATCTTTCATATAACAATCTAAGTTTTTTACCAAAATCTATATCAGAAATTGATGAGTTGGAAACACTACTTTTAGAGGGTAATCATCTACAAAATTTACCATCATTAGAGTCTCATGATATGTTGATAAAACTTGATTTGAGTGATAACTCACTTAGTTCATTGGACTTTAATGTTAGTAAATTGGAAGATCTAAAAATATTAATTTTAGACAACAATGAGTTAACAAGCTTACCTGATGAGGTGTGTAGTTTAAAAAATTTGACAAATTTAAGTGTAAGTGCAAATTGTCTTGAAAAATTACCTGAAAATATAGGGGATTTACAAAAGTTAGAGGAATTGGATGTGGAGGATAATAACCTTGATTCTCTTCCAAGTTCAATTGAAAATTTGAAAAATCTAAAAAATCTATATATTCAAAACAATAACAATCTTGAAAGACCAAAAACACTTGATCTTGAATTTTGTGATATGTAAGGAGGTAACATGAGAAGTTTAGAGATTATGGAAACAGAAGTATTGGATTTGTTGCAAAATCATGCAAATGATGAGTATGCTAAAGATACCCTTGCCCCTTGGATTGCAAAGACATCTTTGCGAATGGGGCATTTATATTCTGATTTAGGATTAATAAGTAGAAAAGAGATGAGTAGATTTATGACAAATAACTTTTCTTCTTTGGCAAAATTAAAACCAGATAGTATTAGATGGAAAAAATACCTTTATGATTGTATAGGAAAAACAGCACCAGCTTGTGCTACATGTAGAGATATAACAAACTGTTTTCAATGTGATTTAGCTTCTTAAAGCTCAAATTCATCAAATATCGCTCTATTTTTTGAAAAGAGTTTATAGTATATCCCTTTATAAGCAAACTCTAAATAGTTTGCGTGAAGCCAAAGTCTGCTTGAACCAGTTTTTTCTATTCTATCAGAAGAGGATAACTCTTTTGTAAGATAGTTTTCTGCTGTTTCATCATCTATTCCATATATGGGGTCTCCTAAAATTTTATGCCCTATTGAGTATAGATGCACTCTTAACTGGTGTTGTCTACCAGTTACAGGAATTAGTTCAACAAGACTTAGGTTTCTTTTTTCATTGTATTTAATGGGCTTTACAATTGTTTTAGACTCTTTCCCCTCTTCTTTTGAGCATGTAGTCATCCTAACACCTATAGCTTTGCCCTCTTTTTTTAGATTTTTATCTATTGTTAATTCTTTTTCAATTTTTCCTTCAACAATTGCTATATATGATTTTTTATATTCTTTCTTTTCAAACATTGTTGCTAAAGCATTTGTAACCTCTGAATTTAATCCCACAAGAACTAGTCCTGATGTCTCTGCATCTATCCTATGTGCTTGGTTTGCTTCCTCTCCTAAATGAAATCTAATCTCATCTAAAAGTGAATAATCAGTTGATTTTGAAATGGGATGAATCATAAGATGTGAAGGTTTATCAAAAATAGCAAAATCACTAAAAATAAGTAGTGGTTTAAGACCTCTTGAATGCCCTTCAAATAGTGCAATATATATATATTCTTCATTTATTATTTCTGACATTTTATATGAGCTTTTATTTTCTTTAAAAACTCTCCCTCTACTTATCAAACGATTGGCTACAGCGGGCTTGTAGTGCATATCTTGCATTAAAAATATTTGTATTTTTTTGCCTTTACAGGCTTGATATTTTTTTAAAACGAAAGGCAAATTTTTTCCTAAAATTTAAGTAAAAATTTAACAAAAGTTAAACAAAATCTTTGGCTAAATTAGATACGATATCTTACACGAATTTATAGAAAAATCTGATAAAAATAGAGCGAATATTGAGAATAAGGGACATATAGATGGTTGAAAGATATGCCAGAGAAGAGATGAGTAAACATTGGACTCAACATGCTAGATATGCAGCATGGCTTGAGGTTGAAAAAGCGGCAGTAAAAGCTTGGAATAAACTAGGACTTATTCCAGATGAAGATTGTGAAAAGATAGTTAAAAATGCTACTTTTTCAGTAGAAAGAATCGAAGAGATAGAAGCTATTACAAAACATGATTTAATTGCATTTAATACAAGTGTATCAGAATCACTTGGTGAAGAATCAAGATGGTTCCACTACGGTATGACATCTTCTGATGCAGTTGATACTGGAGTTGCACTTCAGATGAGAGACTCTTTAAAAATTATTATTGAAGATGTAAAGATGTTAATGGAGTCTATCAAAAAAAGAGCCCAAGAACATAAATATACACTTATGGTAGGAAGAAGCCATGGTATCCATGGTGAGCCTATCACTTTTGGTCTTACATTAGCTGTATGGTATGACGAAGTAGCTAGACACTTAAAAAATCTTGAAGATACTATGGAAGTTATTTGCGTAGGACAAATTTCAGGAGCTATGGGGAATTTTGCCCATGCTCCACTTGAACTTGAAGAGTTAGCAATGGCAGAACTGGGGCTTAAACCAGAGCCTTGTTCAAACCAAGTAATTCACAGAGATAGATATGCAAGACTTGCAACGGCTTTAGCACTACTTGCATCATCTGTTGAAAAATTTGCAGTTCAAGTAAGACACTTACAAAGAACAGAAGTTTATGAGGCTGAAGAGTATTTTGCAAAAGGGCAAAAGGGAAGTTCAGCAATGCCACATAAAAGAAATCCTATTTTAACAGAGAACATAACTGGACTTGCAAGAATGATTAGAGCTTATGCAACACCTGCTATGGAAAATGTTGCATTATGGCATGAAAGAGATATCTCTCACTCATCAACTGAAAGATTTTGGTTACCAGATGCATTTATCACTTGCGATTTTATGCTTCATAGAATGAATAGTGTAATTGCAAACTTAACAGTTATGCCAGAAAACATGATGAAAAACCTAAACTTAACTGGTGGTTTAGTATTTTCACAAAGAGTATTATTAGAACTTCCAAAAGCGGGAGTTAGTAGAGAAGATGCTTACAAAATCGTTCAAAGAAATGCTATGAAAGTTTGGGAAGAGATTCAACAAGGTAAACCAACAACAAATGAAAATGGTGAGTCTTTATATCTTGGACACCTTTTAGCTGATGAAGATTTAAGAGCAAAATTAAGTGAAGAACAAATTAGAGAGTGTTTTAATTTTGATTATTACACAAAAAATGTAGATGCAATTTATAATAGAGTATTCAATAAATAAAAAATATTAATCACAAGGCGATATTATGGCGATAATGATTGAGAAAAGAAATGGAAGAAAAGAGGTTTTAGATATTACTAAAATCCAAAAGATGACAATAGAAGCGACTAGAGATTTAGATGGAGTATCTCAAAGTGAGTTAGAACTTGATGCACAAATCAAGTTTATAGATGGGATGAGTTCATCTGATATTCAAGATGCACTTATCAAAACAGCAGTTGAAAAAATTGATATAGATGTTCCAAATTGGACTTTTGTTGCTGCAAGACTTTTCTTATTTGATTTATATCATAGAGTAGGTAAAGTTACTCATGGTGTAAAAGGTGAGCCATATTGCCATTTAAGAGATTATTTAACATATGGAAAAGAAGCAGGAAGATTAATACCAAGTTTAGGTGAGGGTTACGATTTAGATGAATTAAATGATTATATTGACCCAAGTAGAGATTATCTATTTAACTATTTAGGAATTAAAACATTATATGATAGATATCTAATCAAAAATAGACAAGGTGTACCAATCGAGCTTCCTCAACAAATGTTTATGGCGATTGCTATGTTCTTAGCTCAAAATGAGGATAATAAACAACAAAGAGCAAAAGAGTTTTATGATGTTGTTTCAAAATTTGAAGTTATGTTGGCAACTCCAACATTGTCAAATGCAAGAACAAATAGACATCAATTAAGTTCTTGTTATATTGGTTCGAGTCCAGATAATATTGAAGGGATTTTCGATGGTTATAAAGAGATGGCACTACTTTCTAAATATGGTGGTGGTATTGGTTGGGATTGGAACCAAATCAGAGCTTTAGGTGGGGTTATTGATGACCACAAAAGTGCAGCTGGTGGAACAATTCCATTTTTAAAAATCACAAATGATATTGCTATTGCAGTTGATCAACTAGGTACAAGAAAAGGTGCTATTGCTGTTTATCTTGAGCCTTGGCATATGGATATCTCAGATTTTATTGACCTTAAGAAAAACTCTGGGGAAGAAAGACGAAGAACTCACGATTTATTCCCAGCACTTTGGATAACAGACCTTTTTATGGAAAGAATCTTAGAAGATGGTCACTGGACACTATTTGATCCATATGAGGTAAAAGATTTAAGTGAACTTCATGGAGAAGAGTTTAAAACTAGATACTTAGAGTATGAAAATGATGAAACAATAACAAAAGAGAGAATCAAAGCAAAAGATTTATGGAAAAAAATCTTAACTTCATATTTTGAATCTGGTTCACCATTTTTATGTTTCAAAGACAATGCAAATAGAGCAAATCCAAATGCTCACGTAGGACATATTAGAAGTTCAAATCTATGTACAGAGATTTTCCAAAATACAAATCCAAATCATTACAAAATCAAATTAGAATTTGAAGATGGGACAATTACTACTTACGAAGAGGAAGATATTGTATTAGTTGATGGTGGACAAAGTAAAAGAGCGAACAAAGTAACTGCACTTGATTCAATCAATGGTAAAAAAGTATTTATAGTAGAAAAAGAGAAAATAGATGGAGATACAGCAGTTTGTAACTTAGCTTCTATAAATCTTTCTAGAATAAATACAAAAGAGGATATAGAAAAAGTTGTTCCAACAGCTGTAAGAATGCTTGATAATGTAATCGACTTAAACTTTTATCCTTTAAGAAAAGTAAAAGCAACAAACCTAAAATCAAGATCAATTGGTCTTGGAGTTATGGGTGAGTCTCAAATGGTTGCAGAGAGTAAACTTATTTGGGGAAGTACTGACCACTTTAAAAAGATTGACTCTATTATGGAAGCTATCTCATTCAATGCAATTAAAGCAAGTTCAAATTTAGCAGTTGAAAAAGGTATCTACCCTACTTTTGAAGGTTCAAACTGGTCTAAAGGTATTATGCCTCATGATCATGCACCACAAGCAGTTAATGCCCTTGTAGATAAAGATTTATTTGATACAGGTTATGATTGGGATGCTCTAAGAGAGCAAGTAAAAGCAAATGGTATGAGAAATGGTTACTTAATGGCTATTGCTCCAACATCATCTATTTCGATTTTAGTTGGAACAACTCAAGCTATTGAGCCAGTTTATAAAAGAAAATGGTATGAAGAAAATTTATCAGGACTTATTCCTGTAGTTGTGCCAAACCTAAGTCCAGAGACATGGTCTTATTATACACCAGCTTATGAGGTTGACCAAATCGATATCATAAAAGCTGCTGCAGTTAGACAAAAATGGATAGACCAAGGACAAAGTACAAACATATTTATGTCATTAGATAAAGCAAGTGGTAAGTATCTACATGAGATATATACAACTGCTTGGAAACTAGGATTGAAATCTACATATTATCTAAGAAGTCAATCTCCTGAAGCATCAAATGATGTAGAAGATAGAAGTATGGAATGCTCAGGTTGTCAATAAGATAACCTTGTATCTTTCCTAAGCAAATTAAAAAAAATTGAATAATATATAAAAAGAGGTTCCCCTATGTCAAGAAAACTTATTTACAATCCAGAATCAAAAGAAAAATTAAACGATAGAAGAATTTTTGGTGGTAATCCTGATGGTATGATCAACTTTACAAGAATGAAATACCAATGGGCTTTAAATCTATGGGATACAATGGAAGCAAACACATGGTTTCCAAGAGAAGTACAAATGACAGGGGATGCAAAAGACTATAAGTACTTATCACCAGCAGAAAAAAGGATGTATGACTTAGTATTATCTCAATTAATCTTTATGGATTCATTACAAACAAATAACCTGATGGATAATATTAATCCATATATCACCGTACCAGAAATCAATGCTTGTCTTTCAAGACAATCATACGAAGAAGCAAACCACTCAAAATCATACGCAGTTATGGTTGAATCAATCTCAGATAATACAGATACAATCTACGATATGTGGAAAAATGATGCTAAGCTTAGAGAAAAAAATGATTATATTGCAGGTGTATATAAAAACCTTGCAGGTGGTATTACTGATGAAAAAATTGTTTTAGCAATGTTTGCAAACCAAATCTTAGAAGGTATCTACTTTTATGCAGGATTTGCAGCAATGTATGCTTTAGGTAAATCAGGAAAAATGTTAGGTTCATCACAAATGATTAGATTTATCCAAAGGGATGAAGTAACGCACCTTTTACTTTTCCAAAATATGATTAATTCAACTAGAAAAGAGAGACCAGAGCTTTTCACAAAAGAGCTAGAGGAAACAGTAAGAGGGATGTTTAAAAGAGCTGTAGAACTAGAAGCTTCATGGGGAGCATATATCACTCAAGGGCAAATTCTAGGGTTTACAGATGGTATTATCACTCAATATATCCAATATCTAGCAGATAAGAGACTAGATGCTGTAGGTTATGCTCCTATGTACAATGTGAAGCACCCTATACCTTGGGTAGATGGATATGCATCGTTTAATGATCAAAGAACGAATTTCTTTGAAGGGAATGTTGTAAATTATAGTAAAGGCTCTATTGATTTTGATGATTTCTAGGACTTTTTATTATGGGTTCAAAAAATCAAAAGTTTTTAGGTATTGTAAGTAACAATGTATTACATAATATAAGAAATGTATTTGAAAAAGAAGTGTACATTACTGATAGAACAATTAAAAAAATAGAAAAGAAGCATTTCCCATTAGATAAAGAGTTTATTTATAATGATGATTTTCAAATAATACTTGATAATACATTAATGATTTGTTATGATGAAAGTAAAAAAATTTATAATTGTTTATCTAAAGTAAATAATAGATTTTTTATTTATGGTATGTTTCCTAAAAATAATAGAACGGAAATCACAACTTTGTTTAAAACTAACCCAAGACAAATAAATAAAGATTTCATTGAAAATGAAAAAACAATAGTGCTAAAAAAAGAATTTACAACAGACTAAGAGGCGGGAGGGAACCTCCCCGCATCTTTCCTGAACTAGTTACGCCCTGCATAAAGCCAAGAGTTCAAGGCATATGGAATCCCATTATTCCACCTCTCTTAATCTTGATATACTATTTTTACATAAAGTTCATAAAAAAATACTTATTTTAAATTTTACAAAGAATAAATTAAATTCTAGAGAATATAATAATATAAGAAGCAAACAATGTATGCTTGATAATGATTTAGCTGTTATATGTCAAGTAGAGACAAGAAAATTAATGGAGTAGGTAAATAGAAATATTGAAAGATTTCCCGATGATTTCATGTTTCAACTCACAAAAGAAGAGTTTGAAATCTTGAGGTCGCAAAATGCGACCTCAAGTTGGGGAGGAAGTAGATATATGCCTTATGTGTTTACTGAACAAGGTGTATATATGCTTGCAACAGTTCTAAAAGGCGAAGTAGCAAGGGATGTGACTATTTCTATTATGAGAACATTTACAAAAATACGTGAATTTGCTTTATCTTATGAAAGTTTAGTAAAAGAGATAAATACTATAAAAGAGGATAACAAACTACATAAATCACAAACTGTGGAAAACACAAAAAATATAAAATTAGCTCTTGAGTATTTACAGCAGATTTTAGAAGATACTAAAAAGACAGAAGAAAAGGTAATGGGATTTAAAGTTGGAAGATAAACTTTTGTTTGTTGAGTATATTTTTTAATTTTTAAAAACTAATTTTTACATCATCTTTATTTTTAATTTTTCTTCCTATAAAATTTGTACTATGGAAATAGGAAACTACACTTCTACCTTCGGCTACAACGTCGACTACTTTTCAAGAGCAAATGCTCAACAACAAGCTGTATCAAATCAACAAGGGGTGCAGCAAGATACACGTGGTCTTGAAAAAAATGACTCTTCTTCTAAATCTGAAAAGAATCAAAATCAAGAAAAACAAGATCCTACGCAATTAACACAAGATGAGAGAGTTGAACTATCTAAGCTTAAAGCAGTTGATACAAAAGTTAGAGCTCATGAGGCGGCCCATCAAAGTGGTCCGGCAGCTTCTGGTGGGGCATCTTTTACTTATGAGAAGGGTCCTGATGGAGTTATGTATGCTGTTGGTGGTGAAGTACCTGTACGTATTGAAACTGGTTCAACTCCTCAAGAAACTATTTCAAATCTTCAAGGTGTGATTGCAACAGCTTTGGCACCAGCTGATCCAAGTCCTCAAGATCTCTCAATCGCTTCAAAGGCTAGGGTTATGATGATGAAAGCTCAACAAGAGTTTGCAAAAGAGATTCAAGATAAGATATCAAACTCTGAAGGGTATTCCCAAAATGCCAAAAATCAATATGAGCAAAATAGTAGTCCCCAATCTAAAGATAACGTAAGTGATATATTCGCATAGATAGTTATACCTAATTGTAAGCTCAAAATTTAAACATTTTCTAAACCCTTTGTGTTAAACTATATTATTTTATTTTGGAGTTAAAAATGTTTACAGAGGTAATTACACCAAGGTTTTTAGAAACAGATGCTTTAGGGCATATAAATAACAATACTTATGGTGTTTGGTTTGAAGCTGCAAGGGATAAGTTTTTTCGTATTTTTAATCCTGATTCAAATATAAAAGAGTGGAATCTTGTGATGGCTCACAGCTCTTTTGATTTCCTAAAAGAGGTTTTTTGGGGTAAAGATGTTGTTATAAAAACAGGTGTTACAAAAATAGGAAACTCATCAATTGAACTAACACATGCAGTTTATCAAGATAATAAACTATGCACTATAGGAAAGTGTATTATGATACATTACAATTTTGTAACAAAACAATCTGTTAAGATACCTGATGGGATTAGAAATATACTTGAAACACATATTTTCACAAACTCATGGACAGCAACTTTAGATGAGTTAGAAGATTTATAAAGAGTAATTATGGCATTAGAAATAGAGAGAAAATTTTTAGTTGATTTAAACAAATTAGGTAATTTAGCCAATGGGATTGAGATAAAACAAGGATATATAAATACAGCAGATAATACTGTTGTTAGAGTAAGAATAAAAGGCAAAAAAACTTATCTAACAATAAAAGGGGAAAACAATGCAGCCACGAGATTAGAGTTTGAATATGAAATTCCATATGAAGATGGTATTGAGATGCTTGAAAAACTTTGTTTAAAGCCTATAATAGACAAAACTAGATACGAAATAAACTATGACAAACATCTTTGGGAGATTGATGTGTTTTATGGGGAAAATAATGGTTTAGTTATTGCTGAAGTTGAACTTGAAGATGAGAATGAAGAGTTAACCTTACCCACTTGGATTACTAAAGAAGTTACTACTGATATTAGATATTACAATAACCAATTGATGAAAAATCCTTTTAAAAATTGGAATAACTAATTTTTAATTTTAAGCTTAGTAAATAAAATTTTACCAAAATATTTATAGATTATCGAAATATAGGGAGATTTTATTTAATTTAAATAAAATTTAAAAAAATTTATTTTTGGGTTATAATATTTACTATTAGGATGTTTTGGCAAATATTGGTAGTTTTAAATCATAGAAGGAGTTATTATGATTACAAAATACGAAAGTCAAATACTTTTTGCTTTATTATCAGTTGGATATTTCTTTAGTTCGTTCTTTACTTATATGATAGCTTTATAATAATTAATGTAATTAAATTGGAATAATTTAGATTTATAATTTTACTTATTTTATTGTAAAAGGATAAATCATGATTAGATATGAAAATAGTAAATTATTAGTAATTATGTCAATTTTATATTATTTTAATGCATATTTATTTTATTCTATCTTATTTTAATGTAACAAATTTGTTTATTTTTGTTATTTATTAACTAAAAGTTAATCTTTTTTTGGTATCCTATTCAAATAAATTTAATAAAGAGTCTATTTGAATATGAATGCAGAAAAAAAAGTTATATTTTTATTCTTATTATTAATTATTTTAATTGTTTCTTGTGTTTATACTCATACTCAAGAAATATTTGAAAAAACAAATAATAATTCTACAAATAATAGTCCAGTTACCAAAAATGAAAAAGCAATAAATAATAATCAAGAACCTATAAAAGAATCTACTCCCACTTCTGAAACATCTATAGTTCAAAATAACACAATAACAGTTGAAGAAACAACTAAAGAGACACTATCAACAAACGAGTTAAACAATAAGGTAAATGAAAATATAGTAAAAGAGGAGATTACACCTCTAATTTCAATAGATAAAGATAAATATATTAGAGAAAATGATGAAAAATATATACAAGATTTATCTATAAAAACTCAAGAACTTCAAATAAAAATCAATGAAGAGATTGCTAAAAACCCTATAATATTTAAAAGAGCATCAGATGATATTCTTAGAAAAAGTGAAAAAACAGTTGATTTTATAGCGAGACTTCTAAAAAATGAAGAGAATATCAAAATAGAAATAGCAGGACACACTGATGCAGCTGGTCCTGATGATTTAAATAAAATGATTTCAATTAAAAGAGCAGAAAAAATAAAAGAATTGATAATGTCATATGGAATTTTGGAAGATAGATTGGTTGCTAGAGGATATGGTGAAGATATACCGTTTGCCAAAAACAATGCAGAAGGGTATTCTTTGGTTAACAGAAGAGTAGAATTTAATATAATTGGGGAATAAAAGTGATTGAAATAGCATCTCAAATAGTATTATGTTTAGTTATTGCAACAATTATTGGTTTTTTGATAGGTTTTATTGTTGGAAAAGCTTTTGGTGGAGATAGAAAATCTGTATATAATTCAAATCCCTCTTTGATGAACAATAAAATACAAGCAAATGTATATAACAAACCATTAATTAGAAGTGCCCCAAGACCTGGTGGAAAAGATGATTTAAAACAAATTGAAGGTATTGATAGAGAACTTGAAATAAAGTTAAATGAACTTGGGATTTATCATTTTGATCAAATTTGCAAATGGAATACTAAAAATTGCCATTGGGTTGAAGAGTATTTTATATTAGAAGACAATCAAATTAAAGAGCAAGACTGGATTGGTCAAGCTAAAAATTATGCCACTAAAATAAGTGTTAGATCTTCTGTTTAAGAAGATTCTCAACACATATTTTAATCATTTCAAAAACTTTATCAAAACCTTCAAATCCTGGAAAGAAATAAGGATCAGGAACATCATCTCCATCATATCCATAATCTCCAAGTTTAAGTGGTTTTGCCCCCATCTTTTTTAAGTCAGTTATATTTTTATCATCAAGTGCAACAATCAAATCAAACTCATCTATAAGTATTTTATTTATTTGTTGAGCCCTTTGATTAGAGATGTCAATTCCATTTATTTTAGCAACCTCTATAGAGTTATCACAAGGTGGCTCTCCTATATGCCAACTTCCTGTTCCTGCACTTGCAATTTTTATATCAAGATTGTTCTTTTTCGCAAACTCTTTTGCCACTCCTTCAGCAAGTGGTGAACGACAAATATTTCCTAAACAAACAAAAATTACTGATTTTGCTTTAGCCATTAGTATTTAATCCTATATCTATATATTTTCTTATCTTTTTTACTTCTTTTAAATCAATAGTTTGAGATATTAATTCTTTTGAATCATCTCTAAACTCATCAGCCCAAGGTGAAATTATACCACTTCCTTTTGCCATATTTTCATCAGCACTATTTGCAGTAAGTACAAAACATTGATTAGCAACTGCCAAAGCTTTTGTCATAGTTTCAAAATGTGCTTTTCTTTTTACTCCCCACATAGATGGATTTAGTATTAAATCAGCTCCTAAAACATTTAGCCAATATTGAGGGAATCTAATCTCAAAACAGATTAGAGTGGCTACTTTCACACCCTCTATATCTATTATTTTCATATCTTCTAAATCTCCACTAGCAAAATATGCAGGTTCATCCCCAAGTGGAAAAAGTCTATGTTTTGATTGAGTATGTACAATCTTTTCTTTATGAAAAATATAAAGGGTATTAAAAAACTGTTGCTTTTTTTGTGTTATAAAAGTTAATGCAATAGTTTTATTTGTACTTAACAGTCTAAGCTCTTCTATAGCTTTTTTATTAAATTCACTAGCTTCTGCCATCTTTTCATAACAAAAACCTGTTAAACATACTTCTGGTGCTAATATAAAAGAGTTATCTTCACATTGAAGAATTAACTCTTTTAAGTGCTCTAAATTTTCTTGAAAGCTATTTAAAGTCTTAGTTTGAAGCGCTATTAAGTTCATCTTTTGCCGTTTGAATTAATGAGTTTAAACACTCTTCATACTCTTTTGCTTTTGTTTCATCTGTTGATTCAAATCTTGTAACTAATACAGGAGTTGTATTTGAAGCTCTTACAAGTCCCCAACCCTCATCAAAAATAACCCTTACTCCATCAACATCAATAATATCTTTGATATGTGGAAATCCTGCTGGAGGATTTTTTAAAAGCTCTTTTACTTTATCAATCAGTAAGAATTTTTCCTCTTCTGTTGTTTTTACTTTTATCTCTTCTGTTGAAAATGTTTTAGGTAAGGCATCTATCTCTTTATCTATATCCATTTTATTATAGATTAGTTCAAGCAATCTAAACGTTGCATATACAGCATCATCAAATCCAAAATATCTATCATTGAAGAATATATGTCCTGAAACTTCAGCTGCTAAATCTGCATTTAACTCTTTTAGTTTTACTTTTAAATTTGAGTGACCAGTTTTATACATAACTGCGGTCCCTTTTTCATTGATAAGGTCGTACATCACTTGAGTACATTTTACCTCTCCAATAATAGTAGGATTAGGCATAGTTTTTGCAAAAAGTAATGCCATAATATCACCTTTTACATTATACTTTTTAGTCAAGAATGCGATTCTATCTGCATCTCCATCATATGCAAATCCAAACTCATAATCTCCTTTTAAAGCTTCAATAATATCTTTTAAATTCTTCTCTTCACTTGGATCTGGGTGGTGATTTGGGAAGGTACCATCTGGTGTACAAAATAAACCATCATAGTTTAATTCTAATTTGTCTAAAATTGTTGTTAGAACAGTATCAGCTACACCATTTCCACAATCTATTACAAACTTTTGTTTCATACCTTTTAAAAATGAAAATTCATTTACAATATAGTCTATATATAAAGATTTTACATCTATTTCATAGTTTTTGTCATTGTCTTCAATTTCAATAGGATTTGCAACAATTTCATCCCCTAAAGAGTAGATATCTTCACCAAAAAAAGGTTTTTTATCAAAAGTGATTTTAAATCCATTATATTCGCTTGGATTATGGCTTCCTGTAATCATTACAGAAGTATTTGGTTGTATTTTTTTACCCTCTATTTCAAAAGTTTGATAGTTTGAAAAGTAGTTTACTCCAGTTGCAACCATACCCATATTTAAAACAGTACATCCAGCTTTGTTAAAACCACTAGCTAGATATGAAAAAAGTTCAGGAGAGTGAGTTCTTGCATCATATCCTATTGATACATATGCATCTTCTTTAAATTGTTCATAAACTTTTTTTCCTAGATAATATCCGATTAATTTAACAGATTCACTATTTAAATCAGAACCAACAATTCCTCTAATATCGTATTCTCTAAATATACTTTTATTTACCATTTATGCCCCTTTAATTAAAGATTATAACAAAAAAATTGTTACTTTATAGTATCAGAACTGATTATTTTATTTTGTATCCAATACCTTTTGATGTTTCAATCATATCTTTACCTAGAATTTTTCGTAAGTTTTTAATATATGTTCTAATAGTACTATCCGTAGGAGCTTCATCATAAGCCCAATTGTTAAGAGAAATCTCTTCAATAGAGATGGTTTTATTTCTATTTTTTAAAAAGTATTCAAAAACTTTTGCTTCTGTTTTTGATAGGGTATGCTCACTTGTAGAGATTTTTATAGTTTTAGTATCGTAGTTATAAACTATTTCTTCTGTTAATTTAGTTATACCATCATCTTCAATATGTCTTAATCTTTTTATATTTTCAACTCTAAGTTTTAATTCACTTAAATGAAAAGGTTTTTTTATATAATCATCAGCTCCTGATTTAAAACCTTTTTCCATATCTTTTGAGGTGTGTAAAGATGTGATATATATAGTTGGAATATTTATACTATTTTTTCTTAACTCTTTAAGTAGCTCAAAACCATTTATTGATGGTACATTTACATCAAGAAGTAGTAAGTCAAAATTCTCTTCATATATAGCTTCTATAGCTTCTTGTCCATCATATGTAGATACTACATCGTAGTTTTGTTCTTGCAAAAACTCTTCAATGATTTCATTTAGTAAAGTATCATCTTCAAGTAAAAGAATTTTCATAATCTTTCCAGTTAATTGATATGTAAGTTGAAGTATAGCATTTTAAAATTAAGTATTTATTTTTCCATATAATTTACACATTAAAGTGTAATAATCTATAAAAGGATAAAAAATGAAAAAAACATATAAAGCAGAAAATATATCATGTGGTAATTGTGCCAATATGATAAAGGTTTCATTAGAAGAGGAGTTTGGTGAAATAAGTGTAAATCTAAATACTGAACCAAAAGAGGTAACAGTAGAGATAAAAGATGAGTCTCAAGAAAAGGCTTTTTTTGATGAAATGAGTAATTTAGGTTTTGAGATAATAAAATAAACAAAGGAGGAACCTGTGGCTATTAAAAAAATAGATCTTAATATCACAGGAATGACCTGTGTAAACTGCTCAAATGGGATAGAAAGGTTTTTTAAAAACCAAAAAGGTGTAATCTCTTCAAAGGTAAGTTTTGCTTCAAATGAAGGCTCTTTTGAGATAGATACAGAGCTTTATACAAAAGAAAAACTAGTAACAAATATTGAGAAATTGGGATATAAAGTAGAGGAGAGTTTAGAAGAATTAGAAAAAGAGCAGTTAAAAGAGTTTTCTAAGTTAAAAAAGATTTTTAAAACAGCTTTGAGTTTTACAATAGCAATTTTTATAATAATGTTTTTTAAAGTATTTGAAGAATCAATTAGAGATTATATCATTTTAGCTTTGGCAACTATTATTCAGTTTTATTGTGGGGCTAGATTTTATACCCATGCGTATAGTGCAATAAAAAATAAAAACTATGATATGAATGTATTGGTTGCATTGGGTACTAGTGCAGCGTATTTTTATTCTCTTTTTGTGATAATCTTTCCACACCTTTTCCCAGAACATCTTAGATTTTTATATTTTGATGGAGCAGCTGTTATTATAACTTTCCTTTTATTGGGTAAATATTTAGAAGAGAATTCAAAACAAAAAGCAAGTGATTTTTTAAAAAAATTGATGAATTTAGCTCCTATAAATGCCAATTTATTAGATGAAAATAATCAAACAAAAACTGTATTAGCTTCAAATTTACAAATTCATGATAGGGTCTTAGTAAAAGTTGGAGAGAAAATTCCTGCTGATGGTAAAATTGTAAAAGGGAGTGCAGATATAGATACTGCTATGATTACAGGTGAATCATTGCCTATATTTAAAAAAGAGGGGGATGAAGTTTTATCTGGAACTGTAAATACAAACTCAGTTATAACAGTAGAGGTTTTAAAAAAATCATCTGATACAACCTTGTCAAAAATCATCTCATTGCTAAAAACAGCTCAAAGTAAACAAATACCAATAAGTCGTTTTGCAGACAAAATAGCAAATATATTTGTACCAACCGTTATATCAATAGCTTTTATTACTTTTATAGTTTGGGGATTTTTTGTAGGGGATTTTCAAAATGCAATTATTGCAAGTATTAGTGTACTTATTATCTCTTGTCCTTGTGCTTTGGGATTAGCTACACCAATAGCAATAGTAAGTTCAGTAAGTAGAGGTGCAAAAGAGGGGATTTTGATAAAAAATCCTGCAATTATAGAACAAATCAAAGAGATTAAATACGCAGTATTTGACAAAACAGGAACTTTAACAAAAGGTGAAATCTCTGTATCCAATACAAATATTGATGAAAAATATTTTAAACTTTTAGGTTCTATTGAAAACTATAGTGAACATCCTATCTCAAAAGCAATAGTGAATTTTATCAAAGAAAAAGATATTAACACAGATTTAGAGATTGAAAATGTTGAGATAAAAGCAGGGCAGGGGATAAAAGCAACTTATGAAAATCAAGAGATACTCATTGGTAATCTAAATTTATTAAAACAGAATAATGTGACAATTGATAAAGAACATCTAAATTTATATGAAGATGAATTATCTAAAGCAAATGGTGTTATTTTAGTTGCAATTGATAAAAAAACAATAGGGTTTTTCTCTTTAGAGGATAGATTAAAAGAGTACGCTGTTGAGTTGATTAAACAGTTAAAGAAAAAAAGTATTAAACCTGTATTACTCTCTGGTGACAATAAAATTACAGCAGAAAAAATAGCTAAATTTTTAGATATAGATGAGGTATATAGTGAGGTGATACCAACACAAAAATATGAGGTGATAAAAAAACTACAACAAAAAGGAAAAGTGATGTTTGTAGGAGATGGGATAAATGATGCACCTTCTATAAAACAAGCAGATATTGGTATTGCATTGAATTCTGGTTCTGATATTAGCAAGGATGCTGGAGATGTAATCTTGATAAACAACGATTTGCAATCAATAATAAAAAGTATAAATTTGTCGACTCAAAGTATGAAAATAGTAAAACAAAACCTTTTTTGGGCTTTTGCATATAATAGTTTAGGAATTCCTATTGCAGCAGGTGTTTTATTTCCTTTTTTTGGTGTAATGTTAACACCAATGTATGCAGGTATTGCTATGAGTTTTAGTTCAGTTACAGTTGTATTAAACTCTTTGAGATTAAAAATTAAAGAAATATAAGAAACTACATGATTACTCCACACTAAAATTATATAATACACCTAGTTTTAGTTTTAACTAATTCTTTTTATACATTTCTCCCTCCTACAAAGCCTTCAAGATGTAACCTTGGAGGCTTTTTTTATTTTCAATAATTTATAATTCCACATTGCTTCCTCATTAAATAGGGCTTTTTGCATATTCCGTGCATATTAAATCTTTATAATAAATCAAATTAAAACAAAGGACGAAAATGAAAAAACTAGCAATAACAGTTTTAACAACAAGTTTATTAACAAGTGCATTATTTGCAAATGGAAATATGATGAATCATAATAATATGGGAAAAATGGCAGATTATTGTAATCAGATAAATTCAAAGATGGGGAAACAGCAGTTTGAATCTATAAAAACTTTAAATAAGGTAAAAGAGATATTTTCTGCAGATGAATATAGTAGCTAAAAATTAAAATATAGCCTTCAAGAGTAATCTTGAAGACTATAATCAACTATTTATTATGCATCATCTTTTTAGAATCGTGCATCATATTGTCATTATCCATATGACTACTAGATTTTGAATCATCCATCATCTTATCGCTATCCATATTCATATTGTGATTTGAATGATTCATATTATCAGAATCTATATGATTGTTAGATTTTGAATCGTGCATCATTTTATCACTATCCATAGTATGATTTGAATTCATATGGTTACTAGAGTTATCCATCATATTAGATGCCTCTGCATTGTATGCAAACAGACTTACAGCTAAAAAGCCTGTAGCAAGTAGTAGTTTTGTTGTTTTCATAATCTTCTCCTAAGTTATTTAATAGTGTAAATTTATAATATTAATATGGAAGGAATGTGGAAACTTAACAATTTAGTTTATATCCAACTCCTTTTATCGTAGTAATCATATCTTTCCCAAGTATTTTTCTTAGATTTTTTATATAGGTTCTAATTGTAGTTGCAATTGGCATCTCATCATATAGCCAATTATTTAATGAAATCTCATCTATAGAGAGAACTTTATTTTTGTTTTTCAAAAGGTATTCAAAGACTTTTACTTCCATTTTTGACAGAATAAACTCTTTTTCAAAGCTTATTATAGTCTTTGAGTCATAATTATATGAAATATTTTTATTTAAAATTGTGTTTCCATGGGATTCTATTTTTCTTAGTCTTTTAATATTTTCAATACGTATATTTAATTCACTTAGATTAAAAGGCTTTTTTATATAATCATCAGCTCCTGCTTTGAATCCTTTTTCAACATCTTTTGGTGTGTGTCTTGATGTAATAAAAATTGTAGGGATATCTATATTATTCTTTTTTAGTGTTTTTGATAGTTCAAATCCATCCATAGAAGGGACATTTACATCTAAAATTAAAAGATCAAAACTATTTTCATAAACACTTTCTAATGCTTCTTCTCCATCAAAAATAGATTTTACAATATAATTTTTTGATGTTAGAAATTCATCAATAATTTCATTTAAAAGAGGATCATCTTCTAATAATAGTATATCCATATTATTTAAATGTATCTTTCAATGATTCATATTCCTCTTTAGATATTTCCCCTTTTGCTAATCTTTTTTTGAGAATATCTAAAGCAGATTCCTCTTTTTTACAAGCTGTTCTTGAAGAAACTATAGAGACTAATATAAAAATTATAACACCCCAAAAAAGAATCATTGCAAAACCGTGAAACATTGTCATGTTCATATTCATAAACTCAAACATAATAAATCCTTTTTTTTTAATTATAATTATTTAATGTGTAACTATCGAGGAAAAATAAAAATAATTAAGTTCAGATATGCTAATCTTCAAAAAAGTTCAAAGGATAGTTTATATTAGATTTAACAAGAAATGAAAAGAAAACATTTTTTAGTTTTTTTGGTTTATATTTAGGGGGTTCTTTTATCCTTCTAATGATAATTGTACTATTATATTATCAAAACGAAAAGAAGCTATATTTTGATTTAACAAAAACAAAGATGGAAAATGTAGTATCTAATATCTCTTCACAAATCATTTATGCTCATATGAGTGGTACAAAATTAAATAGTGCAAAATTTATGAATTCAAAGGAATATAAAATCTCTTTTTATGATAAAAATAAAGATAAACTTTTTGGTAATTTGGATGAAACAATAGATTTTTCAAAGAAGATAATGATTCAAGATAAAAACTTTATCTTAGTAAATGATTCAACTTATGGGCATTTGGGTGTTTATTATATAGCTATTGAGGAGAATCTATATTTTAAAACTATAGATAGACTAAAACAAAATATATTTTTCCTTTTTATTTTTATTTATGCATTTATCTCTTTAATTGGATTTTATTTAGCGAAACTTTTTTTAAGACCTATCAAAGAAGAAAGGGAAAAACTAAACGATTTTATAAAAGATACTACACATGAGTTAAATACTCCAATAAGTGCGATTTTGATGTCTTCAGAGAGTGAAACTTTGAATAAAAAGCAGGTTGAAAGGATACAACTATCAGTAAGAAAAATATCTGAGATATATAAAGACTTAACCTATCTATTTTTAGAAGAAAATGAGAAAAATAGTGATTTAGAAATTGTTGATATAAAAGAGATTATAGAGGAGCAGTTAAAATATTTTGAGGTTTTAGCTGAGAAAAAGAGAATATCAATAGAAAAAGATTTAAAAGAGTTTGAGTTTAAAATTGATAGAAACGATTTTATAAGAGTATTTAACAATATTATCTCAAATGCTATCAAATACAATAAACCAAAAGGTTCAATAAATATAAAACTTAGAAACAACCTTTTAGTAGTTGAGGATTCTGGTATTGGTATTGATGAGAAAAAATTAAATGATATTTTTAAAAGATATTATAGAGCAACAAATCAACATGGTGGTTTTGGCTTGGGACTTAATATTGTAAAAAAGATATGTGATAAATACTCTATAAAAATTGATGTAAAATCAAAACTGAAAAAAGGCACAACTTTTAGTTTCACTTTTAGATAAATTTCCACACACTTTCCACATAAAATAAATAGACTTCCAGAATAAAATAAAAAATAGGGAGTCAAAATGAAATTATTCAAAATATTAGGTGCATTACTACTTACTTTTGGTTTATTAAATGCAGAACCAATTGATTTAAATGGTAAAAAAGATGGATATGATGTATCTTTAAAATCAGAAAAATCACTTGTTGTTGGAGATAATACTTTTTTAGTAACTTTATCAAAAGATGGAAATGCAGTCACAGATGCAAAAGTAAAAGTGAAGTTTTTCATGCCAGAGATGCCAGGTATGCCATATATGGAACAAACTGCGAAGGCTGAATTAGTTGATGGAAAATATAAAATGTTAATTAACTTTTCTATGAGTGGAACATGGCAGTACCATTTGATGTTTAAAACTCAAGATGGAAAAGTTCATAAAATTAGATCAAGTGTAAATTTATAATGTTTAGAAAAACACTACTAATTACAACATTAGTCTCATCTATGTTTGCAACAAACATAGATGATGTTGTAAGTAAAGCATATGAAAAGAACCTAACATTAAAGACTTTAGAAAAATCTTTAGATGTTGCAAAACAAGAGATTGATTTAGCAACGAAATGGAAAAATCCAACTCTATCTTTTGGAGCTACAGACTTACAGTTTGGTGATTTTTCAACTAGAGATAAAGAGGCTATGCAAGCTCATTTTATAGGTTTTTCTCAAGTTTTTCCAATTGGAAATAAATTAGATACTCAAAAAGATATAGCTTTAAATGATTTTGAGATTTCAAAATTAGAGGTTGAAGATAGAAAACTTCAATTTAAAGCCTTGATTTATGAGTATATTTACAATATCGAACTTATCAAACAAAGATTAACACTATTTGATGAGTTTAAAACTAATGTAAAAAAACTAGAACAATTGTTAGAAAAGTTATATGAATATAACAAAGCAACACAAGTTCAAGTAATCAATTCTCAAATCATGTATAAAGAGTTAAATCTAAAAATTCAAACACTTCAAACAAAGTTAAATACAACTATATTAAAACTAGAACAAATAGTTTATGAGAAAATTGACAATTTGGATATAGACACAAATTTACAAAGAGTAACTTTATCAAAAGATATTGAAACTCATCCAAAACTTCAAATAATAGATGAAACAATTAAAAAATTTGAAAACCTTTCACTTTTAGAAAAACAAAAAAAGTTTTCAGATGTAAATGTAAATGTAGCTTATTTTCAAAGGGATGATAAATTTAATGATTATATGAATATATCAGTTGCAATTCCTCTATCTATTTATGGAAGTGAAAATATTAAAGCAGCAAAAGCAAGATTTAAAACAATAGAGTTAAATCAAAAATTAGAAGATATGAAAAAGATATTTGAGAATAATATTGATACATTACAACAAAAAATGGATGATTCTTTTATTACTTATAAAATAGTTCAAGAGGATATCCTTCCAAAATACTCTCAACTTCAAAATGTTTTAGAAGAATATAACAGTACAAACTCATATAAAAATATAGATGCAAAGGCATTGATAAATAATCTAAATGAGATTATTAAATATAAACTAAAAGCTATAGATGAAAAACAAGATTATTTTGAAGCTTTAAGTAAATCAAAATATTTTATCAAGGATAACAAATGAGATATATTTTAATTTTTTTAGTAGGATTTTATTCCCTTTTAAATGCCCAAATTCTTGAAGTTGAGCAGCTATTCAATAAAAAGCTTACCCAAGTGAAAAAAGAGCTTGTAACAGCTTCAAAGAGCTTTTATGGGCAAACATCTTTTGATGAAAGAAAAGTTTATGATATTGTGACAAGATTTGATGGATTTGTAACAAAATTAAATGCAAATGAAAAATATAAATATATCAAAAAGGGTGAAACGTTATTTGAGGTTTATTCAGATGATATTGTAAGTATCCAACAAGAGTTACAAATAGGAAAAAAAGTTAATAACTCTTTGGTAAAAAGTTCAATTGAAAAATTGAAATCTTTAGATATAGATAATCTTGTAATAAATAAAATTAAAAACTCAAACAATGTTATCAAAGATATACCTATACTAAGCCCTACAAGTGGAATTGTTTTAGAAAAAAGTATAAATGATGGCTCTTTTGTTAAAAAAGGGAAATTGCTTCTTCAAATGGTTTCTTTGGATCAATTATGGTTTATAGCTTCTGTTTATCAAAAAGATTTATCATATATCAAAAAAGGGATGGATGCAAAAATCTATATTGATGGGATAGCAAATCCTGTAGATTCAAAAGTAGACTTTATTTATCCAGATGTAGATGAAAAAACAAAAAGTGTAAAAGTAAGATTTATAGTCCCTAACAAAGACTTAAAACTATATGCAAATATGTTTGCAAAAGTTGATATTAAATATGAGCAAAAAGAGATGTTAACACTTCCTAAAACAGCAGTTTTAAGAAAAGGGAATAACTTTTTTGTATTTGGATATTTATCTAAAACTGAGTATGAACCAATCCAGATTGAAGCAAAAAGAATCTCTTCAAATAGATATGAGATTTTATCAGGCGTAGAAGAGGGGCAAAAGGTTATAAATAATGCTTTATTCTTACTTGATTCTGATGCTATAACAAATGGTTTATATAGCAGTGATGATGAAGACTGGTAAGGATAAGTTATGGTTGAAAGTGTAATCTCATATAGTATTAAAAACAAGTTCTTAATACTTTTTTCTATAATTATTCTTACTATAGGTTCTTTTTGGGCAGTTAAAAATACAAGTTTAGATGCTTTACCTGATTTATCACCTCCTCAGGTTATTGTGCAGGTTAAATGGCCAGGACAAAGTCCTAAAACTATTGAAGAGCAAGTATCTTATCCTCTAATCTCAAATCTAATGAGTTTACCAAATATAGATACAGTAAGAGCGATGAGTTCTTTTCAAAATGCTTTAATATATGTAATATTTAAAGATGGTACAGACCTTTATGACTCAAGAAATAGAATCTTAGAACAGTTATCACAACTTCAAGGAACATTTCCTGCTGGTGTTGATGTAGCTATTGGTCCAGATGCAACAGGAGTAGGGTGGGCTTATGAATATGCCTTAAAATCTGATACGAAATCTTTAGATGAATTAAGAACTTTACAAGATTATTATTATAAATATGCCTTATTGGGTGTTGACGGAGTTAGTGAGATTGCATCAATTGGTGGATTTATCAAAAATTATGAGATTACAATCAACCAAGATAAAATGGTTCAATACGATATTAGTATAAACCAAATCAAAAATGCATTAACAAAAAACAACGATGAAAAAGGTGGTAGAATCATTTTAGAAAATGGTTTTGAACACATGATTCAAGCAAGAGCATATTTAAAAAATATAAATGATATTGAAAATATCACAATTAAAACCAATGGAAATATACCTTTAAAGATAAAAGATATTGCTGAGGTAAATATTACATCTGCAAATAGAAGAGGTATGGCTGATTTAAATGGTCAAGGTGAAACTGTTGGTGGAATTGTAGTTGTAAGATATGGAGAGAATCCTTATGCTGTTATAAAAGCTGTTAAAGAGAAGATTAAAACATTAAAAGTTGATGATGTAGAAGTTGTTGAAACTTATGATAGAAGTTCATTGATTGATAAAGCTATATATACACTAAAACATACACTTATTGAAGAGTCAATTATTGTTATGATAGTTACTTCTTTATTTTTATTTCATTTTAGAAGTGCATTAATTATTATCATCACATTACCTATAACTGTTTTATTAACTTTTCTTTTGATGAAACTATTTGGTTTGGGTTCAAATATTATGAGTTTAGGTGGTATTGCCATAGCTATTGGAGCAATGGTTGATGCAACTATTGTAATGGTTGAAAATGCCCATAAATACTTACAAGGTAAAGAGAATATCTCAAATAAAGAGAGAATTGAAATCATAATCAAATCGGCAAAACAAGTAGGGCGACCTATATTTTTTGCTCTTATTTTAGTAGTAGTTTCTTTTTTACCAATATTTGCATTAACTGGACAAGAGGGAAGACTGTTTTCACCCCTTGCTTTTACAAAATCTTTTGCAATGATTGCTGGTGCAATTCTTTCTATTACTGTTGTTCCTATTTTAATGATATTTTTTATAAGAGGAAAGATATTAAGTGAAGATAAAAATATATTAAATAGATTTTTTGTAAAACTATATTCTCCATTATTAAAGTTATCATTAAAAATTAGATATTTAATAGTAGTTATATTTTTAGTTACATTGGTTTTGGCATACCCTGTGTATAAAAAACTAAACTGGGAATTTATGCCTATGATGAATGAACAAACTTTTATGTATATGCCAGTAACTCCATATGGTATTGGTATAGATTTATCAAAAGAGTTAACTCAAAAAACAGATAGAATCTTAAAATCTTTTCCAGAAGTTGATACTGTGTTTGGAAAAGCAGGGCGAGCTGATACTGCAACAGATCCAGCACCACTTGCTATGATAGAAACTATTGTTACATTTAAACCAGAAGATCAATGGCGTGAAGGGATGACTTATAAAAAACTAATGGAGGAGATGGATCATAAATTAAAAGTTGCAGGTCTTATTAACTCTTGGACATATCCAATTAGAGGAAGAATAGATATGCTTCTAACTGGTATTAGAACGCCTCTTGGTATAAAACTATATGGAAATGACCATCAAAAGCTTGAAGAGGTTGCTGGAAAGATAGAAAAGAAATTAAGAAAATTTGATAAAACCTTATCTGTTTCTACAGATAAAATCAACTCAGGGTATTATTTAAATGTTAATTTAGATGAAGAGATGATATCAAGATATGGAATTACAAAAAATGATGTACTTTCAACAATATCTTTAGGTGTTTCAGGAGCAAAGATATCTACATTTTTAACAGGACTTGAAAGATATCCTATCTCACTTAGATATGAAACAACTCAAAGGGAAGATATTACAGTTTTAAACAATCTGCAAGTAAAAACTAAACTTGGATTTCAACCATTGAGCATGTTTGCAAATTTAGATTATGAAGAGGGACCATCTGTTATTAAGTCAGAAAAAGCTTTAAATGTAAACTTTATATATATTACACCAAAAAGTCAATACTCAGCAAAAGAGTATAAAGATGAAGCTCAAGAGCTTTTAGCTGATTTAAAACTTCCTACAGGATTTTATTATGAGTGGGCAGGGCAGAGTGAATATCTTGAATCAGCAATGAAGAGATTAGCATATATTATCCCTTTAACTTTTGTAATCATATTTATTTTGATATATTTTGCTCTTAGAAGTTTAACATATACAATGATAATATTTTTTACATTGCCGTTCGCCTTAACTGGTGGATTATTTTATTTAGAGTACTTAAATTTTAATATTTCTATTGCTGTAATTGTTGGCTTTTTAGCTTTATTAGGAGTTGCTGCAGAAACATCAATTGTTATGTTAGTTTATCTACACGAGGCAATGGTTGAATTAAAAGATAAATGTATTGAACCAGATAAAAATCATATTGCGCATGCAATCTATAAAGGTGCAGTTTTAAGGTTAAGACCAAAACTTATGACATTGTTTGCGATCTTAGGTGGGCTTATTCCAATTATGTATATTGATGGTGTAGGTAGTGAAGTTATGCAAAGAATTGCAGCTCCAATGATTGGAGGAATGATTAGTTCAGCATTTTTAACGTTGATAATTATTCCAGCAGTATTTTATATATTAGTGTTATCAAAAAAAGGTAAGATAGATAATTGTGAGATTTCACACTAAAAAAGGCTTTAAGCCTTTTTTATATAGTAGTTTGATTAATATGATGCTCTTCTAGGTTTTGCTTCTCTAGGCTTAGCTTCATTTACTCTTAGAGTTCTTCCTTGACAATCATTACCATTTAGAGCTTCAATAGCTTTTTCTCCACCTAGTGATGTCATCATTTCAACGAAACCAAAACCTTTAGATCTTCCTGTATCTCTATCCATTATCACTTTAGCACTCTTTACTTCACCAAATTCAGCAAAAATTGCTTCTAAATCACTATCACCCATTCTGTATGATAGATTCCCAACATAAATGTTCATTTCAATTTTCCTTTCAAATAAGTATGAACATTATGCCAGATTATTTATTTTTTAGCAAGTTTATTTAGCTATCTTTATTAAAATTTTTATCAATAGCGCTATTTATTCTCTCTTTTACCTCTTCAAAGCCCAGTATTGCCATGATGTCGTAAACTGATGGAGCATTTGTTCCCCCAGTCAATGCTATTCTAATTGGTTGGAAAAGTTGTGGGAATTTTAATTCAAATTCTTCAATAAATGGCTTAGTTACAATTTCATAATCACAACTTAATCTAAGGCTATCTTTTACTTCATCAAGTGTATTTAGATAAAACTTTAAAATTTTGATTGTATCATCTTTGATAAACTTTTTTACACCTTTATTATCATAACTTTTTGGTAAATCTAAAATATTTGTTATAGCATTTTTTAACTCAACCAAAGTTTGAGCTCTTTCTTTACATAAATCTAAAATAATCTCTTTTTTATCGTGACCTTCTAAGTTACAATCAAAAAACTCTAACTCTTTAGCCAGTCTGTCATTTGATACATTTTTAATATAGTGTGCATTTAACCACAATAATTTTTCTTGATTATATGAAGAAGCAGATTTATTTATATTTTCAGGATTAAACAATTCTAGCATTTCATCCATTGAAAATATTTCTTGGTCTTTATTTGACCAACCAAGTCTTACTAAAAAGTTCAATAATGCCTCTGGAAGATAGCCTTGTTTTTTATAATCCATAACATCCATGGCACCATCTCTTTTTGATAGTTTTTTACCTTGAGGATTATTTATCATAGGTACATGATAAAATTTAGGTATATCAAAACCTAATGCTTCATAGATAACTATTTGTTTAGGTGTATTTGTTAAATGATCATCACCTCTTATTACATCAGTTATTCCCATTAATGCATCATCAATTGTTACAACAAAATTGTATGTTGGCATTCCATTACTTCTAGCGATAATAAAATCATCAACTTCACTATAATCGAAATTCATAATAGATTTTACACCATCAATAAATGTGATTTTACCATCTTTTGGAGCTTTTATTCTAACAACTGGTTCTACATCAGTTGGAATAGGTGGCAGTTGTTTCCCCTCTTCAGGTCTCCATGTTCCGTCGTATTTTGGAGTTTCTTTATTTGCCATTTGTTTTTCTCTTAGCTCATCTAGTTCCTCTTTTGTCATATAACAATAATAAGCTTTTTCTTCATCAAGAAGTTGTTGTATATATTTTTTATAAATATCTAGTCTTTTTGATTGATATTCAACTTCCCCATCATAATTTAATCCTACCCAATCAAATGCTTCAATAATAGCTTTCATAGCTTCTTCATTATTTCTTTGGGTATCTGTATCTTCAATTCTTAGTCTAAATTCACCATTTGTTTTTCTAGCCCATAAATAGCTATAAAGTGCTGTTCTTAATCCACCAATATGTAAGTATCCAGTTGGGCTTGGTGCAAATCTTGTTACCGCCATAATTGTCCTTATTTATCTTCTTTATCTTTATAACTTCTAAAAAAACCAATTGCTGAAAAAATCGCAACTGCTGCAATGAATATAATCATTGCTAAATCAAGAGCCTCCATTAGATTCCTTCTCTTTTAATTGTCCACATGCAGCTGAGATATCTAATCCTTTTGATTCCCTAATTGTGCAAAGTAAACCTTTACTTATTAAATATTCTTGGAATTTTATCATATCATCCCTTTGTGGTCTTTGATATGTTGTTCCTGGGTATGGATTGAAATATATTAGATTTACTTTTGCTTTAATTCCATCTAATAATTGTAATAGTTTTTTTGCACTTGCAATATCATCATTTTTGTCTTTGATTACTAAATATTCAAACATAACTTTTTTTCTTGTATCTACAGGAAATTTTTTAACGGCATCAATTATTGATTTTATATTATAAGCTTTATTCATAGGAATTAATTCTGTTCTTAAGTCATCATCAACTGCATGTAAAGATATAGCAAGTTGAATACCTAAATCTTCATTTCCTAATTTTTCAATTTTTGTTGATATACCTGATGTTGATACTGTTTGTCTTCTTCTGCTTATAGCTAAACCATCAAGTTCTGAAAATATCTTTACAGATTTTACAAAGTTATCATAATTATCAAGTGGTTCACCCATACCCATAAAAACTATATTTAAAGATTTATTTTCTGCAATATCATTATCTCTTTTTATTTGAACTATTTGATTTATAATCTCTCCAACAGTTAGATTTCTTACAAATCCACCTTTTGCAGTAAGACAAAAAGAACATCCAACTTTACATCCAACTTGTGTTGAGATACACACTGTAAATTTTTCACCTTTTTCAATAGAACCATCTTCATTTACTATTTTCTTTTTCATAAGTAATAATACAGCTTCTATTGTATGATTGTCGTTTAGTCTAAATAGATATTTAATACTTCCATCACTACTTTTCTCTTTTTTTATTATCTCTAAAATATTAATTTCATAATTGTTTTTTAAATCATCTATTAATTCTTTTGGTAAGTTTTTCATTTCATCATAATTAGAGACATATTTTTTATATAACCAATTATAAACTTGTTTTGCTCTAAATGATGGTTTTAATAAACCTTTTAATTCATCTAATGAATAATCGTAAATTGAATTCAATTTATTCCTTTTTGTATTTATATTATTAGTATAAAATTTTTAACTTTTTTAATAATGTTTCACGTGAAACTTTTTAAATAGATATTACCTAATGATTTTTTTGTCTATTAGATACTGAGTTAATCTAGACATAGCTTCTTTATGATTTTTTATAAAGTCTTTATGGGCATTTTCATTCGTAAAATTGGTTACTATAAAAATTCCAGCAACGGGTATCTCAAACTCTTTAGCTACACTTAATATAGAAAAATATTCCATATTTTCTATACCAATTCCATAATTATTATACTTTTCACAAGTTTTAATATTTGTTGAGATATAGTTTGAACTATTAACTATTGTATCATTTCTTACCATTTTATTTTCAGATTCTAATACATTATCTAAGGGGGTATAAGAATCTTGTGATAAAAATGATAGTTCTAAATTAGATGCTCTTTTTGATTCTACTATATCAAATATATTAAATTTCCCATAGCTTCCAGCAGTTCCTATAAACAAAATAAAGTCTGGTTTATCAAATAAACATCTTCTAGTTAAATTGATTGAACTTTCAATAAGTCCAACACCCATAGGTTCAGCAAATGGGAAAGTTTCTTCTCTTCCTGCGCATATTATCATCTATTTGCACTCCAAAATAAATTTAGGATTAATTTCTATCATTTCTTGATTTGCTTGTGGTACTGTAAGAGATTCTGTAATATTATATTCTGATTTATTGTATATTGGTGTTGGTGTTCTATTAATTACTATTTTTTTCAATGAGCAATTCTTTTTTACATCGTTTGATAAATTAGTAGCATATGTCTGAGCCCAATTAATTGCCTCATATCTTAATAAATCTAAAGTAACATTGTATGTTGCTTCTTTAATAGTCCATGATAAGTTTGTAATTGATACACTTGTATCTCTAAATTTTTTTAAATCAGTGATTTGTGTGATAAACTCATCCATAAAGTGAGCTTTATTAGATTCTATTGTATAAACTAGTTCTCCAATATAACCTCTTATGGTTGGAGTATTTCCTGCATGCCTAAAATTAGGGCGTATGTTAAAAGAAGCAAGCTTTTTATCTACTTTGTCATACTCTTTAATTAGTTCATTAAATTTATTTAGTCTATTATCAACCTCTTTTTCACTATCATCATCTATTCTAATTACAAGATGTGTTTTTAAAATCTCATGAGGTAGAGTATGATAAAATTTTTTATTAAACTCGATTTCAAATGAAAACAAAAAAATTGGTAAAAAAGATAATAGACTAATAAATTTCATATTAAATCCTTACAGGGATATTATTCTCTCTTAAGTAGTGTTTTAATTCCATTATATCAATCTCTTTAAAGTGAAATATTGATGCAGCTAATGCAGCACTTGCTCCATGTTCAAAAGCTTCCTTCATATGTTCCATAGTTCCAGCCCCACCACTTGCAATAACTGGAATATCAACAAAATTAGATATTTTTTCAGTAATATTAAGTTCAAATCCATTTTTAGCACCATCTGTATCCATAGAAGTAAGAAGAATCTCTCCAGCCCCTCTATTATAAACTTCTTTCGCCCATTTTAATGCATCAAGTCCTGTATCTTCTCTACCACCTTTTACAAAAACATGGTAAGAACCATCAGCTACTTTTTTTACATCAATAGCTACAACAATACATTGGCTTCCAAATCTTTTTGCACCTTCGTCAATAAAATCCGGATTTACAACAGCAGATGAATTTACAGAAACTTTATCACACCCAACATTTAATAGTTTATAAATATCATCTAATTTTCTAATACCACCACCAACTGTTAAAGGGATAAAAACCTCTTTTGCAACATCTTTTACAATATCAACAATTGTATCTCTGTTTTCATGACTTGCTGTAATATCTAAAAATGTAATCTCATCAGCCCCTTCGTTGTTGTATCTTTTTGCAACTTCGACAGGGTCTCCAGCATCTCTTAGTCCAACGAAATTTACACCTTTTACAACTCTTCCATCTTTAACATCAAGGCATGGAATAATTCTTTTTGCAAAATAACTCAAATTAAATCCTTCAATTTTATAGTAAATATATTATCTAATTGTAAGTTAAAAGCAGATATACTCTTCATTCTAATGAGAAATAATAATATTATTAAAGCAAAAAAGAAATTTGGCCAAAACTTTTTAAAAGATGCCTCAGTACTAGATAAGATCATCCAATCGATGCCCCATAACAATAATCATATTGTAGAAATAGGGCCTGGCTTAGGTGATTTGACTCAAAAATTAGTCAAGTACAAAGATACGACTGCTTATGAAGTCGATACTGATTTAATCGGTATATTAAAGTCAAAATTTGCAATAGAAATTCATAACAAGCGATTTGAACTGATCCACACTGACGTTTTAGAAGCTTGGGAAAATAAGGGCAGTTTGCATAGTCAAAAATATGATTTAATAGCAAACTTACCTTATTATATTGCAACAAATATTATATTAAGAGCATTTGAAGATAAGAATTGTGAAAATGTAATTGTTATGATACAAAAAGAGGTAGCTCAGAAATTTACTGCAAAAGTAAATGATAAAGAATATTCTTCTTTATCAATTATCGCTGAGCTAATTTCGAAAGAATCTAGGATACTCTTTGATGTACCACCAGAATCTTTTGATCCTCCTCCGAAAGTTATCTCATCAATTCTTTATGTTTCAAAAAATATGGATGTAGAGTTAGATAAAAATTTTTTAAAGTTTTTAAAGACATGTTTTATACAACCTCGTAAAAAACTTTTTAAAAACCTATCATCAACTATTGATAAAGAACTTTTATCTAATATCTACAGTGAACTTAATCTAAAAGAGACTTTACGACCTCACGAAGTTAGCGCATCTTTGTATAGCCAAATGTATACAAAGGTAGTAAATGGAAAACAAAGAGATTAATCAAGAAAATAAAGTTGAAAATCAAGAAAAAAATGTTGTAAATACACAAAACGAAGAGGGTACAGAGCAAAAGGTTTCTGCAGAGAAAAAAACATACAATAGAAGACGTAAAACTACAAGAACTAAAACAAATACTGCAAAAACAACTAATAATCAAACTAAAAAAGCTGGAACAGATTCAAATTGGATTACTGACTTAAAGAAAGCTCATAGTATAAATGAAAGATCACATAAAAACAGATTAAACCCACACAATAAACTAAATCTATCATCAAATACAAAAGTTAGAATAACTCCATTAGGTGGTTTAGGTGAAATTGGTGGAAATATGATGGTAATAGAAACTGAAAACAGTGCTGTTATTGTAGATGTTGGTATGAGTTTTCCTGATGAGGATATGCATGGAGTAGATATTTTAATCCCTGATTTTACATATATTAGAGAGATTAAAGATAAAATTGCAGGTGTATTAATTACTCATGGTCATGAGGATCATATTGGTGCTATGCCATATTTATTCAAAGAGTTACAATTTCCAATCTATGGTACATCACTACCATTAGAGATGATTGGATCTAAATTTGATGAACATAAAATGAGAGAGCATCGAAAGTTATTTAGACCAATTGAAAAAAGAGTTCCTATAAAAATAGGTGAATTTGAGATAGAATGGATTCATATCACTCACTCTATAATTGACTCTTCATCTTTGGCAATTAAAACTGATGCTGGTACTATTATTCATACAGGTGACTTTAAAATTGACCATACTCCAATAGATGGCTATCCTACAGATTTACATAGATTTGCTCATTATGGGGAAGAGGGTGTTTTACTTTTAATGTCAGATTCTACAAACTCTCATTCACAAGGTTTTACTAAATCAGAAAAAACTGTAGGTCCAACTTTTGATAGATTATTTGCTTCTTCAAAAGGAAGAGTAATTATGTCTACTTTCTCATCAAATATTCATAGGGTTGCACAAGCAATTGAACATGGATTAAAGTATGGAAGAAAAATCTGTGTTATTGGAAGATCTATGGAAAAAAATCTTGAGTTAGCTATGAACTTAGGATATATAAAATTTCCAAGAGATAAATTTATTGAAGCACATGAAGTAAATAAATATAATGACAATGAAGTATTAATTGTAACAACTGGAAGTCAAGGTGAATCTATGAGTGCATTGTATAGAATGTCTATACATGAGCACAGACATATTAAAATCAAGCCAGGTGATCAAATTATCCTTTCTGCTAAAGCAATCCCTGGAAATGAAGCTAGTGTATCTGGAATAATTAATCATATATTAAAAGCTGGTGCACAAGTAGCATATCAAGACTTTAGTGAAATTCACGTATCAGGACATGCTGCACAAGAGGAACAAAAACTTATGATTAGACTTGTGAAACCTAAGTTTTTTATGCCAATACATGGAGAATATAACCATGCTGTTAAACATGCAAAAACAGGTATTGATTGTGGTGTATTGGAAAGAAATACTTATATTATGAGTGATGGTGAACAAATTGAAGTTACACCAAAATATCTTAAAAAAGTTAGAAGTGTAAAAACTGGTAAAGTATATATTGACAATCAATTAAACCATAAGATTTCTGATGATATTGTTATGGATAGACAAACTATGGCAAATGAAGGTGTAGTTATGATTGTTGGTCAAGTAAACGAAAGTGACAGAAAAATAGAACAAAAACCTAGAGTGATGTCGTTTGGTTTAGTACCTGATAAACAAGATAGATTTTTTGCTAAAGAGATTGAAGATTTATTAGAAACATTTTTAAAAAATGCTAAAGATGGTATCTTTAAAAGCAATAAAATATTAGAAGATGAAATTAGAAAAGTTGTAAGAAAACACTGTATTAGAAAATATAAAAAATACCCAATGATAGTACCAACTATTTTTGTACAATAAAGGTTAAATATGGATTATAACAGTATTGCCAAAGAAGTACTACTTACTGAAGCAAAAGAATTAACTACAGTAGCAGAAACTATCTCTTCATACGATTTTGAATCTGCTGTTGATTTAATTGTTAGTTCAAAGGGAAAACTTATAGTTACAGGAGTTGGAAAATCTGGTCTTGTAGGAGCTAAAATTGCTGCTACATTAGCTAGTACTGGAACATCATCTTTTTTTATTCATCCTACTGAAGCTATGCATGGTGATTTAGGTATGATTGGGAAAGATGATATAGTATTAGCCATATCATATAGTGGTGAGAGTGAAGAATTAATTCAACTACTACCACACCTAAAAAGATTTAATATACCTATGATTTCTATGGCAAGAAAAAAAGAATCTACTCTTGGTAGATATTCAAATATTTTCTTTGATATTTCTGTTACAAAAGAGGCATGTCCTCTTGATACTGCACCAACTTCATCTACTACTCTTACAATGGCTATGGGTGATGCTTTAGCTGTTTGTTTAATGAAAAAAAGAGATTTCAAAAAAGAGGATTTTGCTTCGTTTCATCCAGGGGGAAGTTTAGGTAAAAAGCTTTTTGTAAAAGTTGATGACTTACTAAGAAAAGAAAATTTACCTATCGTTTCACGTGAAACAATTTTAAAAGATGCTATTGTAACTATGAGTGAAGGTAGGCTTGGAAATGTTATAATTTTAGATAATGATGGTAAAATATCTTCAGTATTAAGTGATGGAGATTTGAGAAGAGCTTTAATGAATCCAGGTTTTTCATTGGAGTGTAATGTTGAAGATATTTCAACAAAAAATCCTAAAAGAATAAATGATAAAAATCTTCTGGCAAGTGATGCTCTAAAGATAATAGAGGATTACAAAATCCAACTTTTGATTGTAACAGACAATGAAGACAAACTAGTTGGAGTTTTACATATACACGATTTAATTGAAGCTGGTATAAAATGAAAGAAAACAATGAAGAACTTGTAAGATTAAACAAGTTTATATCTCACAATAGTAATTTCTCACGAAGAGAAGCAGATAAAGTTATAGAAGAGGGAAAAGTAACTATTAATGGTAAAGTAGTTACTAATCTTGCTACAAAAGTATCTGTTGATAATGATATTGTTAAGATTGGAAAGAAATTAATAAAAGAAGAGAAAAATAGAATGTACACAGTAATAGTGTACAATAAACCTAAAGGGGAAATTGTAAGTAAAAAAGACCCTCAAGGTAGAAGAATTATTTTTGATTCTTTAGATAAAAAATATAAACACTTTATGCCAATTGGAAGGTTAGATTATGCAAGTGAAGGATTGATACTTTTAACAGATAGTGTTGATGTTGCAAATAAACTTATGAATTCTGATTTAGAGCGTATCTATAAAATAAAAGTTGATGGAGAGATTAATCCAAAAGTTGAAGAGGCAATGCTAAATGGTATTGAACTTGAAGATGCAACGAATGGGGCTCATGCAAAAACAAAAATAAAATCTATGTCATTTAAACCTTTTATTGGATATAAAATAATATCAAGCGCAGGAAATTATTCAAAACTGAAAGTTGCGATTAATGAAGGGCGTAATAGAGAACTTAGAAGATTTTTTGGTCATTTTGGTTTAAACGTATTAGATTTAAAAAGATTGGAGTTTGGAGGTATCTCATTAAACAATTTACCTACGGGTAAAAGTAGATATCTTACAAGAGAAGAATATAGAGATTTAAGATATTTTATAAATAATGATGAATGATTTATCAAACTATCTAAGACCACAAACTTTAGAAGAGTTTGTGGGACAATCTCATATTATAGGTAAAAATAAACCACTTTATAAACTTATTATAAAAAAAGAGATTCCACATCTTTTTTTTTATGGTAAACCTGGAACTGGCAAAACATCTTTAGCAAAAATAATTGCAAAATCAATTGGAAGTGATTACTTTTATTTTAATGCTACCTCTATAAAAGTTGAAGAGTTAAGAAAAGTATTTACTAGATATAAAGACTCTTTGATTAAACCAATTTTATTTATTGATGAAGTACATAGATTATCAAAAAATCAACAAGAAGTATTACTGCCAATAATGGAAAACTATGATGCTATAATCATAGGTGCGAGTACAGAAAATCCTTTTTTTACATTAACAAATGCAATTAGATCAAGATCTTTTTTATATGAGTTTTTAGCCTTTACAAAACAGGATATGGAAAAGATTTTAAATAGGGCAATAGTTGAGGAGAAACTAGAAGTTGAAGAGGAAGCAAAAGAGTATCTAATAACTTCTAGTGGTGGAGATGCAAGAGCTATGCTAAACCTTTTAAATTTTGCGATTAAAATAGATAAGGTTGTAACTTTTGAAACTCTAAAAGGTTTAAGAACAAATGCCATTGCAGATGGAGTTAGTTCAAAAGATAGCCACTATGATTTAGCAAGTGCTATGATAAAATCTCTTAGGGGCTCAGATGTAGATGCAGCACTTTATTATTTAGCTAGATTAATTGAAGGTGGTGAAACTGTTGAGTTTATAACTAGAAGATTAGTTATTTTTGCTAGTGAAGATATTGGAAATGCAAATCCTCATGCAATTAACTTAGCCGTTAGTACTATGCTAGCTACTTCAAAAATTGGATATCCAGAAAGCAGAATTCTTTTAGGACAATGTGTAATTTATCTTGCTTCTTGCCCCAAATCAAATAGTGCATATGAAGCTATCAATAAAGCACTAAATGAAGTTAAAAATGGTAAAATCTTAAATATACCAAAACATCTTGATAGTTTACATATTGGATATAAATATCCACATGACTATGGTGGATGGGTACAGCAGCAATATTTAGAAGAAAATTTAAGTTTTTATAATTCTAAAAATATTGCATATGAAAAAACTTTAAATGAATGGATTAAAAAGATAAAAGGGGACTAATGGAGTATTATTTATGGATATTGGTATTTCACATAATGGCAGTTTTATCATGGATGGCAATGCTTTTTTATCAACCAAGACTATTTGTATACCACACTGAGCACAAAGATAAAAAAGAGTTTGTAGAAGTTATTCAAATACAAGAGGAAAAAATTTATAAAGTTATAGGTTTTCCTGCAATGATTGCAACTATTTTAAGTGGAATTGCAATGATTATTTTACAACCTGAGTTATTAAAAGGTGCATGGCTCCATGCAAAGCTACTTTTTGTCATTATTTTAGTTGTTTATAGTTTATCTTTAGAGTATTTTAGAAAAGAATTAAAAAAAGGAAACTTCTCGAAAAAAGGAAGTTTTTTTAGAGCTTACAATGAAGTACCTACTATATTATCTTTATTAATTGTAGGATATGTTATCACAAAAACTTTTTCTATACTATTTACAGTGATTACTCTAGTAGTTGGAGGATTTATTGTATATAAAGTATTAACTAAAAAACCTAAAGAAGAGGTGGCTAAATGAGTTTTGAGAAGATATATGTATTAGATACAAATATACTATTAGAAGATGCAACAAATATATTTAAACTAAGTGATGAATCAAAAAACTTAATTGTACTTCCAGAAACTGTTTTGGATGAGATTGATACTAAAAAAAGTGGCTTTGATGAGATAAATTTCCAAGCTAGAGAGTTTGCAAGAATACTTGAAAATTCAGAGATTATTAGCTCAATAAAAGAGGAAAATTATAAGATTATTAGGTTGGAAGTATTTGATAAGAAAAGTGCAATAGTTGATATAATCTCAAAAGATGATTATGATACAAATATAAAAAATGTACCTCTAAATATAATCAATGATAGAAAAATATTAGAGATTTCAATCTTTGCAAATAGCTACTATAAAACAGAAACAACATTTTTATCTTTAGATATCATGGCAAGAACAAGAGCAGTATCTTTAGACATAAAAACTGATTCTTTAAATGGTTCAAATAAAGATGAATTTAATTATGAGTTTATTAAAACAGTAGAAGTAAAATTTGAAGATACTGAGTACTTAGATAATGCATTGATTACTGATTTTGATGAAGACTATCAACCATATAACTTCTGCTATTGTTTTAAAGTGAAAAGCTCTGATCAAGTTATATTAGCAACAGTTCAAAATAAAAGAGTTTGCTTAATTGATGAAGGGAATTTAAGAGATCAAGTTATTGTCCCTTTAAATAAAGAACAACTGTTTTTCTCCCATGGAATTTTAGCACACTATTACAATGTACTTATTGTAGAAGCAAAAGCAGGAAGTGGTAAAACACTGTTAGCATTAAGTGGGGCATTAAAGCTTGTAAGACAAAAATATTTTCAAAGAATTATATATATTAGAAATTCAATAGAATCACTTGATAAGGGTGAAGATGTAGGATATCTTCCAGGACTTGAAGAAAAGTTTAGAATATATAATCATCCACTAATGGATAGTTTGGATTATATTATTAGAAGTGAATATAAAAAGAAACACTCAAATAAAAAAAGTGCAGAAAATTTTACTGAACTTGATGATAAAGAGGTTAGTTTAAGAGTTGAACAACTTATTCAAAACTACTCAATAGAAACTATGTGGGTAGGAGAGATGAGAGGTAGAACACTATCAAATGCCTTTGTAATTATTGATGAAGCACAAAATATGTCTAATAAGACTATGCAAATGGTACTATCAAGAATAGATAATACATGTAAAGTTGTTATCTTAGGAAGTAATAAACAAATTGACAATTTTTATGTAAATAAATATACCAACTCCTTGACAACACTATTAAAATCTACTAAAACAAGCAATGAACTTGTAAAAGTATTTGCTATAAAACTTCAAAAGGTTTTAAGAGGTCCAATTACTGAATGGGCTGAACAAATATTCTCAAAAAAATAGTAAATATAAAAATAAACTTCAATTTAATAAAATTTTGATACCTTTACATATTTATATATGTAAAGGTATACACAATGAAAATCGTATTTTTAGATAGAGACACTTTAGGAAAAGATATCTCTTTAGAAAGATTTAAAGAGATAGGAGAATTAATAGTTTATGAAACTACAACTCCTATAGAAACTCTAAATAGAGTAAAAGATGCTGATATAGTAGTAACAAACAAAGTTGTAATTGATAAAGATATTATGAAAAATTCTAATATAAAGCTAATTTGTGTTGCAGCGACAGGAACTAACAATATTGACATACAAGAGGCTAAGAATAGAGCAATAGAAGTTAAAAATGTTGCTGGTTATTCAACATCAAGTGTAGCACAAGTTACATTTACTTTAGTATTAGACTTAATACATAAAATAGATTATTATAAAAATATTGTATCAACTGGACAATGGAGTAAATCTCCTATATTCACAAATTTAGACAAACCATTTTTCGAATTAGAAAACAAAAATTGGGGAATAATTGGATTAGGTTCAATTGGAACAAAAGTTGCAAATATTGCTAAAAGCTTTGGATGTAATGTAAACTATTATTCAACTAGTGGTTCAAATCATAATGATGATTTTAAAAAAGTATCTCTTGACGAATTATTAGAAAAATCTGATATAATATCAATACACGCACCATTAAATGAAAATACTTTAGATTTGTTAAATTATACAAATTTAAATCAAATTAAAGATGGAGCTATTTTGGTTAATAGTGGACGTGGTGGAATTATAAATGAAAAAGATTTAGCAACAATAATTGACTCAAAAGAGCTTTATTGTGGGCTAGATGTATTAAGTGAGGAACCAATAAGAGAAGATAATCCTCTACTTAAAATTAGGAATAAGAATAGAATTATAATTGTACCACATATAGGTTGGGCATCTATAGAAGCAAGAAATAGACTTTTGGATGGTGTTTATAAAAACATATTAGAATACATATCTTAATATGTATTTAAATTTGTATAGGAATAAAAATGAATCTACTACAGTACACTTCAGAAGAGATGTATTCATCAACTGATTTAATTAGAAAAAGCAAAATGATTTTTGAAAAACTTCAAAAAAGAAAAATTGAAAAAGCAATAATATTAAGGGATGGAAAACCTGGATTTATGTTGTTAGATTTTGAAACATATGAAAAACTTATGACTGAATATATATCTTTAAAAGAGTCTTTAGATAAAAAAGATAATAAAAAAAGTTCAATAAAAAATGATATAAATTTAGTAGAATCTGAAAATAAGATAGAAGATAAAGCAGAATCAATTACACAAATTGAAGAGTTGACGGATGAAGATTTGGAAAGTGCTTTACAAGAGATTGATAACTTAGATTTATCTACACTTGAAAATAATGAAATAAAAGACGAAAAGCCATTAAAAGAGTTCTGGGAATAAAAATATGATAGATGTAATTGTTATAGGGTCAGGTGGTGCAGGTTTAAGTGCAGCATTGAGTGCCAAAAAAGAGGGTAAAAATGTTTTAGTTATCTCTAAAACTTATCCAACTCACTCACAAACATGTCAGGCACAAGGTGGAATAAATGCCGTATTAAGTAGCACAAAAGATGATAGTGTAGAAAACTATTTTAATGATACCTATAAAGCTTCTCATAATCTTGGCAAAAAAGAGCATATTGAGTTTTTTTGTTCTAACTCATCTGATACCATTAACTGGTTAGATTCTATTGCAGTGGCATTTAGTAGAGATGAAAACGGCAATATATCTCAAAGAAAATTTGGAGGAACTAAAGCTAAAAGGACTTGTTATAGTTCTGACTATACTGGGCTAAAAATTTTGCACACTTTATATGACCAATGTTTAAAAGAGAATATTACTTTTCAAAATGAATCAATGTTATTAGATTTAGTTGTAGAAAACAATAAAGTAAAAGGTGTAATCGTTTATAAGCTTTTAACAGGAGAAATTGAGCAGATTCAATCAAAGGCAGTAATCTTAGCTGGTGGTGGATATGCTGGAGTTTATACGGGATTTACTACAAATTCTTATGCTACTACTGGAGATTGTATAGCTATAGCATATAAATCAGGAGCCAAAATATCAAATATGGAGTTTGTACAGTTTCATCCAACTGCACTTGAAAACAAAAATATTCTTATAAGTGAAAGTGCAAGAGGAGAGGGTGGATATTTAGTAGATGAAGATGAAAATAGATTTATAGATGAACTAAAACCACGTGATGAAGTAGCAAGAGCTATTTTTACAAAAAATTTAGAAGGTAAAAAAGTTTATTTAGATTTACGACATTTAGGTTTAGAAAAAATTAATGAAACAATGCCACAAGAAAGAAGATTAGTTCAAGAATTTATGAAACTAAATATGGAAAATGATTTAATACCTATAAATCCATCATCTCACTATAGTATGGGTGGTATTTTAACCAAACTAAATACACAAACTTCAATAAAAAATTTATTTGCTTGTGGTGAGTGCTCTCAAAGTGGGGTTCATGGGGCAAATAGATTAGGTGGAAACTCTTTATTAGAGATTGTTATGTTTGGTAAAGTAGCGGGAAAAGAAGCTTCAAGAATTATAGAAGAAGATTTTGAAGAGATTTCTGATAATAAATTAAAAGCAATAAAAATGAAAATAGAAAATCTATTTGAAAGTAATAACTATATAGATTTTTATAGTATTAAAAAAGAGCTTGGAAGATTGATGTTTGAAAATGTAGGTTTATTTAGAGAAGAAAAAAAATTGAAAACTGCATTGTCAAAAATAGAAGAGTTTCAAGATAGTATAAAAAATATTGGAATAAAAGATAAGAATAAAACATATAACAAAAATTTGACTGACTATCTAGAATTAGAAAATATGTTAACAGTTTCTCAAATGATTGTAAATTCAGCTTTAAATAGAAAAGAGAGTAGAGGTGCCCACTATAGAGTTGATTTTAAAGAGGAAAATGAAAGTTTTGATAAAAACAGTATTATGATTTTTGAAAATGGGGTGCAAAACTTCTTTTTTGAGGAGATAAAATGAAAATCAATATAAAAAGATATGATTTAACTGAATCAATTGAAACTTTTGAAGTGAGTCATGATGAAACTATTTTAAACTCTTTAATTGAAGTAAAAACAAAAATAGATAATACACTAACCTTTAGATGTGGTTGTAAAACAGGTGTTTGTGGAAGTTGTGCAATTAGAGTAAATGGAGTAGAAAGACTTGCTTGTAAAACACATCTAAATGATAACGATTTAATTGAACCTATTAAAAACACAAAAGTTATTAGAGATTTAGTTGTTGATTTATCACATGAATCGAAACTATTAAAAAATACAAAAACATACCTACATGAAAAAAGTAGTGAAAAAATTGAAACAAAAGATGAAAAACTAATAGATATACAAAGTAATTGTATCCTTTGTCAAAGTTGTTTTAGTTCATGTCCTGTTTATGAAGTAAATGAGCAGTTTTTAGGACCATATGCTCTTACAAGGGCTTTAAGATATGTAAATGATAAAAAAGAGGCAAATATAAGTGAGATTTTATCTGCCATTCAAGACAATGGAGTATGGGATTGTACTTTATGTGGAAATTGTACTGTTGTATGTCCTCAATTTATAGATCCTAAAACAGATATTATGAATCTTAGGATGAAATCTGTTCAAGCAGGTTTTGAAGATAAATCTTTACAAAACTTTTCTGGAGGATTTGATACAGGGTTTGACCCACTTGGAGGATTTAATCCAAATGGGTTTTAATTAGAGAGGTATTAAATATTATCTTTTAGGTATAGATAATCAGACATTTTAGACCATTCTCTTATTTTTTTCATATAAGCATCTTGATGGTCTAATACCTCTTTTAATTCAGGAGATTTTTTTGACATCTCTTCTCTTAATTCTTTATTAGCTTTTTTCATAGCATCCATAATCTCTTTTGAGAAAGTTTTAACTTGAATATTTGGATATTCTTTTTTCATCTCTTGCCATGCTGTAGCATTCATATCATAGTTTTGTACATACATATCATATGCACTTAATCTCATAGCTGTGATTAAAATCTTTTGTAAATCTTTTGGAAGTTTATTAAAACTTTTTTTATTTACTAAAAATTGCATCTCTGAAGCTGGCTCATGCCAACCTGTATAGTAATATGGAGCAATCTTATGAAAACCCATTTTGATATCCATAGATGGTCCAACCCACTCTAATGCATCAATACTATTTCTATCTAAAGCAGTATAAAGTTCACCTGGAGCAATATTAGTAACTTGAACACCCAATTTTGCCATAATTTCACCTGCGAATCCTGGAATTCTCATCTTTAGACCTTTTAAATCATCTAAAGTTTTAATCTCTTTTTTGAACCATCCACCCATTTGAACACCAGTACTTCCTCCAGGGAAAGATAATACTTTGTGTTTTGTATAAACTTTTTGCATAAGCTCCAATCCACCTGCATAATAAAACCATGCATATTGCTCTGGTGCAGTTAAACCAAAAGGCATAGATGTAAAAGGAAGTGTAGCTATATCTTTTCCTTTCCAATAATAAGAAGCAGTATGCCCTAAGTCATATTGACCACCTTTAACCATATCTAAAATACCAAGAGGTGATTTATGTTTATTTGAAGCATCAACTCGAATTTGAAGTCTTCCATTTGATAATTCTTCAGCTAATTCAGCCATATTTTTTGCAGCATCAAATAATGGAGATAAAGTTGGTCCCCAAGTTGTCGCTAAATTAAGTTTATATACTTTTTGTGAAGCAAATAAACTTGATGTCAAAAGTAGTGCTAAAAACAGAATCTTGAAATTTGATTTCATATACTTATCCTTATGTAAAATTAATAATCTGTGATTTTATAATATAAGAAATTAGAATACTATGAAAGAGAGTTATTTTAAAGATAATATTTCATTTACCTTTGATAACAAAGAGGAAGAATCTATTTGTGTATTAGATAATATTTGTTCTTTTTGGATTTTTTTAAATTGTATAAGCATATCCAAATCATTTAAAGTTATATTATTGATTTTACAAGATGATCCAAGTTTGAGCAAATCTAATAACTCAGGATTATTAAGTTTATATCCTTTTATAGTTGATTCAGATTTGTTAATTAAATTTGCTATCTCTTTATATTTTATTTTTGCCACTTTATAAACCTAATAGTATTTATTTTAATACTTTTATTAAAAAAAGTATTATATATAATACTATATGTAAAATATGAATTTTATAAAATAAAGTTTTAAATATAGTAATATAAAGAGAAATAAATAATCTTAAAGGTTGAAAAATATTATCTTCCTTCTCTAAGAAAAGAGAAGGATATATATGTTTCTTGATTGCATACAAAAAATTACAATGGTGAATCCAATATTACAATTGGTTCACATACTAATTCTTGAGAGGTTCCGATAAAAGATTTTTTAATTATATTATAATTTGAGATATCACTAGAAACATGTATATTAATTGTATCCATACTTATAAGATTTTCATCATCGACAACTGTCAACGTAATTGTGTGTGTACCAACACTAAAATCAGACTTAGAAAAGATAACTTCATTAGATAATACTTTATTACCTTCCTTCCATTCATAACTGATGATTGTACCATCATGGTCATATGAACTACTTGCATCTAATGTAACTGTTGTTCCCTGAGTAATATATTCATCTTGTCCTGCTATTGCATTTGGAAATTTATTAGTAACTAATTGAGGAATAATACATAGTTTAGGATAAGAACCTATTGTAACTGAGTCAAATATAGATATCGCAAAATCAGTATTATTTAAACCAGCTTCTGCAAAAGCTAAACCTACGAGAGTTTTATTATTTAATATCTCTTTATCATCATTTAGTGCACCATTAATTAATGCTAAAATCATAGAGTTTAATGGAACAGTTGAACCCCCTCCGCTAGCCCAATAAATTACTCCATCGTCATCTTTCGTAACAACTCTATTGAATAAATTTTCATACATTTTAATAATAGTATTCTCTCTATTTAAACCTGCATATATAGAATGTGCTTCAGCACTTGATAACATTGCTTGAGCTATATCTTCGATATCTTCAAGTTCTGTTGAAATTTCAGCAGATTTATCCCAATATGCTAGACCATCTGCATCTGAAGCCCTATTGAAAGTTGCAACATAAAGCTCTGCTATATCTTTTTTTGTAGCACCAAATGATAAATCACTTAGTAAAAGAAATAAACATATTATTGAAAATCCTTTATACCTAAACATTAAAAATCCTTTTCATAATTAATTTAGTTATATATTATATAAATTAATATTTAAACTTAATATTAAAGAAATAAGAATTCTGAAATAATTGAAAAATTTATAGAAATAGTAAAGAAATTAGAAAACTTAATAATAGTCATATTATAGTATTAGATCTTAATATTTGTAGCTCAAAATGGAATAATTCTTTTTATTTTATTTTTCATTAATTAAAATATATTTTTTTATTTCATAGAAAAATATTATATCAAGAGTTATTTATAAGTTTAAAATAGAAAAGGTAGATAATTAAATCCTAATTATATGTGTTAGATGGTGACCATGATTGGACTTGAACCAACGACAACCACGATGTCAACGTGGTGCTCTACCAACTGAGCTACACGGTCACGTAGATTAGATAGTTAGATCGTGTAGTTCTTTGAAAAGAAAAGCTTCAACAATTTCATCAATACTTCTTTGTTTGGGAGCCACAAGTACTGCAATACCCTCTTCTTGAAATTGCCAAACGTATTCTTGTTCATTTATTACAACAACAGTTTCAACCCATGCTTGTATCTCAGTTCTATCTTTGTAAAAAGTACACTCAACAATTTGTCCCTCATCTAATTCGATAAAAGCCCAGTATTTTAATGCATCAAGTGTAGTGATAAGTGCTTCATGTCTTCTATTACAATCAACAGGTATTAATAAATTCATGCACGTCCTTTAAATTATCTAATATTATATATTTTTCAAACTTATTATTACATATAATTTTTTTTATACCATTTAGAAAATACAAATAATGTCCATAAATGCTGTTTAAATTTTTTATTTTTTGCTAAATCGCAAATTTTAATAATATATTCATCATTAAACAGGTTAGTTTCTTTGTTCACTCCTAAGATTGTTTCTAAAATTGAATCTTTATACTCTTCTTGTATCCATTCATTAAAAGGTGAATTAAAACCTTTTTTTGTACGATTTATAATTGTATTAGGGATATATTTTTTAGCAATTTTTTTTAGTAAATATTTATTTGTATCACCAACCTTTATATTTGAATCTATACTAAATAGAAGATTTACTAAATTAACGTCTAAAAAAGGGGTTCTAACCTCTAAAGAGTTTCTCATTGAGATTCTATCAACTTTACTTAAGAGTGCTTCACCTAACCAAATTTTTAAATCAATATAACTCATCCAATCAACGGGATCTCTTTTTTGCGATTCACTTTTAAAAGTTGGAACTTTTTTAAAAAGTCGTCTTTTTTGTAGGTTTGAGAAAATCTCCCCAAAAGAGTTATATAAAGGCTCTTTTTTTATAATTCTTCTTAAATACTCACTCTCTTTTGTATTGTTTTGTAAAGCAGAGATAATTGAGTCTAAAAATTGATTTTGTGAACTACTCAAAGATTTTTCAAAATCATAATAACCTAAAAACTTTTTATAGTTATCATATCCTAAAAAGAGTTCATCACTACCTTCTCCACTAAGAACTGTTTTTATTCCTACATCTTTGATCTTTTTTGTAAGAATATTTAGAGGAATTGCTGCACTATCTGCATGGGGTTGTTCCAAGGCATCAAAAGTATCTTCTAAATACTCTATAAAATCATTTTTCCCTATAGTAACTGCTGTATGGTTAGAGTTAATATGTTTTGCTGTAATATTAGCGTATTTTAGTTCACAGTAATTTTTATACTCATCATAACCAATTGAAAAGGTATTTATTTTTTTAGAACTAATTTTTGAATAAATAGCAGAGATTAAAGAGCTATCGACTCCTCCACTTAATAGTGATCCAACCTCTACATCTGATACAAGTCTACTTTCTACACTTTTGATTAAACACTTTTCAATTTTTTCTAAAGCAATATTTTCATCTTTTATAGCTTTATAGGTATTTATCTTATAATATTTCTTTTTTTCAATAGTTTTATTATCAAAAACTAAATATGTAGAAGCATCTAAAGAGTTTATATCTTTGTAAAATGTATTTTCACTTAGGGGAACAAAGTATTGCACATATTGACTAAGTGCTATTTTATTTAATGCAGGAGTTGTTCCTAATATCTTAATTATTGATTTTAATGAACTTGAAAATATAAATCTATTATCTTTGAAGTAGTAAAAAAATGGTTTTTTACCATATCTATCTCTAGCACAAAAATATTTATCTTGTTTTATATCATAAATACAAAAAGAGAACATACCATTTAATTTGTTTAAGAAATCTATTCCGTATTTTTGGTATAAACGTATTAAGACCTCTGTATCAGATTCAGTTCTGCAAACTAAGTTTTCATCTTGAATAAGTTGTTTATAGTTATAAATTTCTCCATTAAAAACAATTAAAATATCATCAAAAACCATAGGTTGATTTGCCTCATTATCTAAATCTATAATGGATAATCTTGTATGACCAAACTCTTTTGAATTAATTTGAATATTATTATTAAAATCAGGGCCTCTATTATTTAATAGCTTTAATGCTTGGGTAAAGTTTGAACTAATAAAGTTTGTACCTAAAATACCACACATCTTATAATCCAAAAAAACTATTAATTATAAGTAGATAAATGTAAATAAAAGCGATAAAAACAATAGAACTAATTAAAACTGAAAAGGTTGTGTCTATTGGCTTACAATTGTATAATGATGCTAGATTTACATTATTAACAGCTAGTGGGACGATTAGTTCTAAAAACAAGATGGCACCAACTAAGGGATCAATTTTAAAATATAAAATTACATATAAACCAACAATTGGCAATACTATATGTTTAAAAGTAGAAATATTTAGTGAAAGTTTCCAATTGGCAGTTTTAATTTTAACTTGTGACATAAAAACACCAAAGATAATCAATTGCATAACTATAGCAGCATATGCACCCATAGTAAAAAGTTTATCAAAGTCTTCGTTTAAAGTATAGCCATTATAATTATAAGCAATTGCAATAACAGCAAACCAGATAGCTGGAATTTTGAATATCTCTTTTAATGAGCTTATAAAATTAAATTTATTTCCAGCAAAAAAATAAACTGAAAATATGTAGATAAAAAATACATTTGCAATATTTAAAATAGAAGTATATGGAACACTTACCTCTCCAAAAAGTGCTATACCAAGAGGGATACCTAAATTCCCAGTATTTCCTACAAGGGAAGATGCTAAAAATATTGATTTATCTTGATTATCTTTAAATATAGCTTTTGCATAAAAGAAAGCTATAAATAAAACTATAAATATACAAATAAAATAGATTATAGGAGATAAGATAAACTGTTCGTTTATAGGGGATCTATTTAATCCCCAAAATATAAGAATAGGTTGTAAAAAATATAAGTTTAATAATACAAAGCTACGTTCATTTACTTGGTTTTTAAATACTAGTTTATAAACAAAACCAATGATGATAAAAAGATAGATTGTAGCAACAGAAAGTAAAGCTTCGATAAAAATTCCTTTATAAAAAAGGAATTTTATCAAAAAAAAGTAGTATAACTATTTAAGCCATAATACCTTTAATCATAAAGAATATAGCTGCTGATAAAACTGCTGCTGCAGGTACAGTAATTATCCATGCTGCAATGATTTTCTTAACAGCATCTCTTTTTACATATTTTACTCTTTTAGCAGTTTTAAACTCTTTTTTCTCTTCTTTTACTTGCTCTTCTTTATCTTCAATTTTTCTATAAAGATCAGCAATTCTTACATAATCAGATTTACTTTTTTTATCCAGTTTTTCCAATTTAGTTAGTTCAGCTTGGTAATCATCAAGTATTTTTTTATCTTTTTTAAATTTTTCTCTAACATCTTTTAAAAATTTCTCTTCGCTTGAATCTAACCATTCTCTTAAAAAACCTACTCCAAATACACCACCAACTGCAATGTGAGTTGATGAAACAGGAAGTCCAAGTTGTGACGCAATGATTACCGTAATAGCTGCTGCCATTGCAATTGAAAAAGCTCTTACTTGATCCAATTCAGTAATTTCACTACCAACTGTTTTAATAAGTCTTGGTCCATAAAGTATAAGACCAATAGAAATACCTATTGCCCCTACAGCCATAACCCAGAATGGGATACCTACTTTTGTTGAAATACCTGCATTTAAAACAGCATCATTGATTGCTGCAAGTGGTCCAATTGCATTTGCAACATCATTTGCACCGTGAGCAAAAGATAAAAGTGCAGCTGCAAAAATTAAAGGAATAGTAAATAATGAGTTAACACCATCTCTATTGTTTTTTATTTTTTTTGAGGCTTTTAAAATCATTGGTTTTACTAGGATATAAACTAGTACTGCAATTACAATACCAATCAGTCCTGCACTTATAAAGTTGAGTTTAATAAGATGTTTAATCCCTTTTAAAATAATATAAGTAGAGAAAGCCCATGTCATAACAGCAACTAAAATCGGAACGAATTTTCTTGCAGATTCAAGTAAATCATCTTTATAGATTATATTTTTCTTTATAAAATACAAAAATGATGCAGCAATAATACCCCCTAGTATTGGTGAAATTACCCAAGAAGCCGCGATTTTACCCATAGTTGGCCATGATACAATTGCAAAGCCAGCAGCAGCAATTCCTGCTCCCATAACTCCTCCAACAATAGAGTGGGTAGTTGATACAGGTGCTCCTACTGATGTTGCAAAGTTTAACCACATTGCAGCTGCAAGTAATGCAGCAGTCATAGCCCAGATAAAAATATCAGGATTTGCAATCAATGCTGGGTCAATAATCCCTTTTTTAATAGTTTTTACTACATCGCCACCAGCTATAAACGCACCAGCTGCTTCAAATACTGCTGCAACAACTATTGCCCACATCATTGTCATGGCTTTTGAACCTACTGCTGGTCCTACATTGTTAGCAACATCATTGGCTCCAATATTCATTGCCATGTATGCACCAAATACGGCACCAATTATTAAAAATGTATTATTGTGTATATCTCCATGTGAAGTATAACTCCATAAAAAAACTACTAATACAAATAATAAGCTGAGTGAAAGTTTTGCAAAGGTGGGAAGTGTCTTCTCTGTGGCCTTGCCAAAGGTATCAATTGTGTTAATATCCAAAAATGTCCTTTTGTAACTGATCTGTAATTTAAGTTAAGTAGGATTTTAATGGATATTTGTTTACATAAACTTTAATTAAACTTAAAAAAAATATTACTAACCTATGTATCTTATTAGTAATCTCTATATTTTATTCTTCTTTTTTTTGTAAATTTAAGGATAAATTTAGCTTAAAATATTGTATTATTTTTATAAAACTTGACAAATTTTAAAATTTTTTATAGAATGTCTATAAAATATAGATATAATATATAAAAAGGAGATTTAAATGAGTATTTCAATACTTACAAAAGAAAATTTTCCAGAAGTTACTAAAGTTAAAAAAGAGTTTAACATATTTAGAGCACTAAAAATTAAAAAAGGAAAACTTGAAATGGTTGAATTTTTTAATAAAGATGGAGCTTTTAGGGGCTTTGGAAGAGACACAAAAGCTACTTTTAAAAAAGCAACTAGAGTGTTAAAAAAACATTATAGATAAAAAGAGTTAAACTCTTTTTATCTTCTTGATCCACTTCTAGACCTAGATGAATTAGATGAAGAGTTTCTTCTGTTTCTAAAGTTACTTCTTCCTCCACCTCTAGAGTTTCTTCGTCCACCTCTACCATTTCTATCTGAAGAGTTGTCATTTTTTAGTCTATCGAAAAGTTTTTGAATATCAATCTCTGATTTCCCAATATAATTACTACCTTTTACATAAGTAGTATTAGTAAGCATAGAAGCTAATTTATGGGCAATTGTTGATAAATCAAACTCCTCTTTTAAGCTTTCTACTAAACTGATACCTGAATCATAAACTTTTTGTTCTAAGATTTTTGATTTTAAACTATCTGTTTTTTTCTCTTTTACAGAATTGATATTTGGGATAACTTTTGCTTCTAGTTTTCCTCCTGTTGAGCTTTGAATTTTTTGTAACATTCTAAACTCATGTGGAGTTACAATAGAAACTGCCATACCCTCTTTACCAGCACGTCCAGTTCTACCAATTCTATGTACATAAGACTCACTATCAAATGGCAAATGATAATTAAATACATGACTTACATCATTTACATCTAATCCTCTTGCTGCAACATCTGTCGCAATAAGAATCTCTAATTTACCTTTTTTAAATGCATTGATAGCTTCTTCTCTTTGTCTTTGCTCCATATCTCCATGAAGACCTTTTGCACTAAATCCTTGAGAAACTAAAAAAGTAGAAAGTCTATCAACCTCTTTTTTAGTTCTACAAAAAATTATAGATTTTTCTGGGTTTTTAAAATCATATAATCTAATTAATGCATCATCTCTTTCATGTTCATCAACTACATAAAAAGTTTGTGTAATTTTTGAATTAGTTACTTCACTTTTAGTAATTGTAATAAACTCTGGCTCATCTAATATAGTTTGAGCAAGTTTTTTAATAGCTGGTGGCATTGTTGCTGAAAATAATAGAGTTTGTCTTTTTTCTGGTAGATAAGTAAAAATCTCTTTTATATCATCTAAAAATCCCATGTCTAACATCTCATCTGCTTCATCAAGCACAACATAAGAAGGAGCTATCTCAATTTTTTTATCTCTTAATAGATCTAAAAATCTTCCCGGTGTAGCAACAATAATACCAGCACCTTCAATATGTTTTAATTGTCTACTATATGATTGTCCACCATAAACTGTAGCAGTATTGATTTTTAAATTTTTACTAAATCTAAAAAGCTCATCTGATACTTGCATTGCAAGTTCTCTTGTTGGTACAATTACAACTGCCTCTACCCCTTTGTTCCCAGTCATCATATTAATAATTGGTAAACCAAATGCTGCTGTTTTACCAGTTCCTGTATGTGCCTGTCCCACAATATCTTTTCCATTTAAAACTACTGGAATTGCATCAGCTTGGATTGGGCTTGGTTCTTTAAAACCTGCATCACTAATTGCTTGTTGCAAAACCTCTTTAAAATTGAAATCATTAAAAGTCATCTATTACCTTTTGTGTAAATATAAAAAAATACACGAATATAAACTTTTTGATTCTATTATAGAATTTTTTTTAAAACTGATTGCTTTAATGGAAAGCGTGGCTTTGAAAACGAAACTCAAAGTAAAATAGTATATAAATGTGTATAATTTTGGCGATTTTATCTAAAAAGTGATTAATATTTGCTTTTATATAAAAAGTGGCTGAAACCACTTTTTATAATTGATCTAAACTTTTATAGTTTTCTAGGTATTTTGTGTCGTAGTTATTGTTAATGAAATCTTCATTTTCCATCATTTTTTGATGGAAAGGGATAGTTGTTTTAATCCCTTCAACTTCAAATTCATTTAAAGCTCTTTTCATAATGTTGATAGCTTTTTCTCTATCTCTTCCCCAAACAATTAGTTTACCAATCATAGAGTCATAGTATGGAGGTACTACATAGTTAGTATAGATATGAGAATCAACTCTTACATTCCTTCCTCCTGGAACCATCCATTGAGTTATTTTTCCTGGACTTGGTAAAAATGAGTTTGGATCTTCTGCTGTAATTCTACACTCAATAGCATGACCTCTAAATTTAATTGCTTCTTGAGGTGGTAACTCATCACCTTCAGCAACTTTAATCATCCACTCAATAATATCAAGACCAGATACCATCTCTGAAACTGGATGTTCAACTTGAAGTCTTGTATTCATCTCCATAAAATAGATATTTTGTTTATCATCTGCTAAAAATTCAAAAGTTCCAGCACCTTCATATTTTAAGTATTTTGTTGCTTTTACTGCAACTTCATGAAGATGTGCTCTTGTTTCATCATTTAATAAAATTGCAGGAGATTCTTCGATAACTTTTTGATGTCTTCTTTGTAAAGAACAATCTCTTTCTCCCACATGGATTGCATTTCCATGAGAATCACCTAAAACTTGTACTTCTATATGTCTTGGTTTATTGATAAATCTTTCAAGGTACATTGTTCCATCACCAAAAGCTGCAAGTGCTTCAGAAGAAGCAGCTGTGAAAAGTTGCTCAAACTTTTCTTCACTTTCAATTAATCTCATACCTCTTCCACCACCACCAGCAGAAGCTTTTGCCATAATTGGATAACCAATTTCAGCAGCTACTTTTTTTGCTTCATCTACTGAGTGAACTGTTCCTTTACTTCCTGGTACTACTGGAACACCAGCTTTAATCATCTCATCTTTAGCTTTAGATTTATCAGCCATTTTTTCCATAACCTCTACAGAAGGACCAATAAATTTAATATTATGTAATCTGCAAATCTCTACAAAGTCTTGGTTCTCTGAAAGAAAACCATATCCTGGGAAAATTGCATCGCAACCAGTAATCTCCGCTGCTGTTATAATTGCTGGGATATTTAAGTATGAATCAATTGATTTAACATCTCCAATACAGATTGCCTCATCTGCATGTTTTAAATAAGATGCTTCTTTATCTCCTGCACTATAAATAGCAACAGACTTTTTACCCATTTCTCTAATAGTTCTAATTGCTCTTTGAACTATCTCTCCTCTATTTGCTATTAATATTTTTTTTATTTCAGCCATAGATAAATCTTTATTATAGTTTTTCTATTACGAATAGAGGCATATCATATTCTACTGGGTTACCATTTTCTACTAAAATGCTAACAATCTTACAATCAAACTCTGCTTCAACTTCATTCATGATTTTCATTGCTTCTAAGATACATAAAGTTTGACCTTTTTTAACTGTATCTCCCTCTTTAATAAATGCAGCTGCACCAGGAGATGGAGAAGCATAATACGTTCCAACCATTGGAGCATTTATTGTTTCACCTTTTGGTGCTGCTGGCGCAGATTCTACAGAAGCTGCAACTGCAGCTGGAATAGCAGCAGTTTGTGCTGGTGCCATTTGCGCTGGAGCAACAGCAGTAGTTGTAACTACACCAGTATTTTCAAAACCTCTTTGCATAGAGATTTCAAATTCACCCTCTTTAACTTTTAATTTATTTAATTCACTTTTATCAAATACTCTTATTAGTTCTTTTATTTCTTTAAAATCCATACTTAACCTTTTATAATTAAATTTTGGAAATAATAGCATAAAAATAGTTACAGAAACTTTTATTAATTTTGTAAAATTTTAAGATTTTTAGTAAAAACTATAAGAAATTAGAGTAAAATCAACAAAAATATTAAAAAAATCGTACAAAAATAAAAATATAATTTATATGAAACTTTTTGAAATTAATATGTAATTTATGGAGAAAGTAAAAGATGATTACTGATAAAAATTTTATAAATATTGCTCATGAAATAGCAAGTGCTTCAAAATGTGTATCAAAGCAAGTAGGAGCTGTAATAGTAAAAGATGGAAGAATTCTTTCAACTGGATACAATGGTACACCAGCTGGATATATAAATTGTAGTGAGCATTGGAATAATGAATATACTAAAGATCATCATGATTGGTCAAAAACATATGAAATACATGCTGAGATGAATGCCTTGATTTGGGCAGCAAGAAAGGGTATATCTATAGAAGATGCAACTATATATGTAACTTTAGAACCATGTAGTGAATGTTCAAAAAATTTAATTGCAGCAGGTATAAAAAGAATTGTATATGATAGAGCTTATGAACATACAAATTCAGATGTAATCTCAAAATTTATAAAAGATAATGGTGTAATTATAGAACAATTAAAAAAATAAATGGAAAAAATTGATAATCACCTATTTTATAAAAACTCTTATAAAAAATATGGAATAGGTGCAAAAGGTGTACATTGGTACGATACATCAACACAATTTATTCGTTTTGAAATCTTAATAAATCCTATAAAAAAGCAAATAACTACATCAACACTTCTTGATGTTGGGTGTGGCTTTGGACATTTATTGGATTTTTTTAAAGATAATAAAATCTACCCAAAAATATATTTAGGCATAGATAAAGAACAGTTTTTTATTGACCTTTGTAAAATGCAATATCATAATTTTAATTTTTTTCAATGTGATATTTTAGAAGATAAAATTCCAAATTATGAATTTCTAGTTTGCTCAGGAGCATTAAACCTATTAGATAAGATAGATTTTTTAGAAGGGATAAAAAATTGTTATGAAGTGGCAACAAAAGGGTTTGTTTTTAACTTTTTAGTAGAAGATTCTATACATAAACTTACAAAAAAACAGGTTATTGACTATTGTAATACTCTTTGCAATGATTTGATTGTTTACGATAAATATTTAAAAAATGACTGCACAATATATATGAAAAAATAAATATCATATCTATCTCATATAGAATTTATATAATTTCAATCAGTATCTTATTATGAAGGGTAAAATATGAAAGTAGGTCTATTTATACCATGTTTTATGAATGAGCTATATCCAAAAAGTTGTATGGCAACATTGAAACTGCTTGAAAAGGTTGGTTTAGATGTTGAATATCCTATGGATCAAACTTGCTGTGGTCAACCTATGGCTAACTCTGGCTGTTCAAAAGATATGAAGGACTTAGCATATCAATTTGTTGAAAATTTTAAATCGTATGATTATATAGTTGCACCAAGTGGTTCATGTGTAACTATGGTAAAAGAGCATTATGAACCGTTTTTTGAAGATGATAATACAGATTATAATAAAGTTAAGACATCTATATATGAGGTTTGTGAATTTTTACATGATATCGTGAAAATTGATAAATTAGATGTAAGCTTCCCTTATAGAGTTGGACTTCATAACTCTTGTCATGGGCATAGAGCCTTAGGTTTAGGAAGTCCTAGTGAACTGAATATTCAATCAAATAATAAATTAAAAAATCTATTAAATCTTGTACAAGATATTGATGTAGTTGAATTAAGTAGAGATGATGAATGTTGTGGTTTTGGAGGAACTTTTTGTGTAACTGAAGAGGATATCTCAGTAGCAATGGGTAAAGATAGAGTAGATGATCATATCAATGCAAAAGCTGAAGTGATTACGGGAGCAGATATGTCATGTCTAATGCATATGCAAGGGATAATAAAAAGAGATAAAAAAGCTTTAAAAGTTATGCATATAACTGAAATATTAGCTGGGGAGTTTTAAAATGAGTAATTTTGACCATCCACAAAAAGCAAAAGAGTTTGTAGCAAATGATGAGAGAATGCATTGGCATGACAAGGCATTATGGTTTGTAAGAGAGAAAAGAGATATTGCAAGTAAATCTATTCCTGAATGGGAAACATTAAGAGAATATGCAAATCAAATAAAAACTCATACAATGGCAAATTTAGATAAGTATTTAATCGAGTTTGAACAAAATGCAGCAAAAAGGGGTATAAAAGTATATTTTGCAAAAGATGCCCAAGAACACAATGAGATTGTTTATAATATTTTAAAACAAAACAATGTAAAAAAAGTTGTAAAATCAAAATCGATGTTAACAGAAGAGTGTCATCTTAATCCTTTTTTAGAAAGTAAAGGTTTAGAAGTTGTTGATACTGACCTTGGAGAAAGGATAGTTCAGTTTAGAAATGAACCACCTTCTCATATCGTATTGCCAGCAATTCACTTAAAAAAAGAGGATGTAGCAAAAACTTTTCATGAGAAAATCAACACAGATGAAAACAATAGTGATCCAACATATTTAACAAGAGCGGCAAGAGAACATTTAAGAGAGAAGTTTTTAAATGCAGATGCAGGGATAACGGGAGTAAACTTCGCTGTTGCACAAACAGGTGGAGTGGTTGTTTGTACAAATGAGGGTAATGCAGATATGGGTGCAAGTTTACCTAAACTTCATATTGCTTGTATGGGAATAGAAAAAATCATTCCAAGACTAAAAGATTTGAGTGTATTTACAAGATTACTTGCAAGAAGTGCAACGGGTCAACCAATAACTTCTTATACTTCGCACTTCCATGGTCCTGTTGAAGATGGGCAGATGCATATAGTAATTGTTGATAACAAAAGAACTCCATTTTTACAATCAAATTCTTATCAAAAAGCATTAAACTGTATTAGATGTGGAGCTTGTATGAATACTTGTCCTATATATAGAAGAAGTGGTGGTCACTCATATCAATATGTAATTCCAGGTCCAATAGGTTCAACATTGGCAACATTTAGAGATCCTAAAAAATACAAAACGCTTAGTTTTGCTTGTAGTTTATGTGGCTCTTGCTCAAATGTTTGTCCTGTAAAAATTGATTTGGATTCACAGTTATATACTCATAGACAAGATTTAAGAGAAAAAAATATTATAAGTAATCAAAAAAGAATTGCTATGCAATTTTCTGTTTGGTTGATGAAAAATCCTGCATTATTTAATTTGGCAGGAAAAGTAGCAAGAAAAATTGTACCAATTTTACCAAAAGCACTAATTTATAATAAATTAAATATTTGGGGAAGACAAAGAGATATCCCTGATATGCCATCTAAAAGCTTTAAAGAGTTATATAAAGAGGAGAAAAAAAGATGAGTAGAGATGATATTTTAAAATCAATAAATGAAAATAATATTGTAAAAAATTGTGCTTTACCTGATTTTTTAAATTTTGGTATAACTTTTGAAGATAAAGTAGAAAAATTTAAGCAAATGGTTCAAAGTGTAGGTGGAGAAGCAATTTGTATAAAAAAAGAGGAATTAGATGATACTATAAAACGATTATATCCTGATATTCAATCAATTGCATCAAATGTTCAAGGATGTACTCTTTCTACAGTAGATTCAAATGAAAAAACTCTACCTCATGAACTAAAAGATATCGAATTAGCAGTGGTAAAAGGTGAGTTTGCTGTTGCTGAAAATGGTGCAGTTTGGATGCAAAATAGTGAAAATAGACACAGAGCCTTGTATTTTATCGCTCACAACATTGTTCTTGTTGTAAATAAAGAAGATATTGTAAACAATATGCATGAAGCTTATGAAAAAATCTCATTTGAAAATAGCACTTATGGAGTATTTGTTAGTGGTCCATCTAAAACTGCTGATATTGAACAATCTTTGGTTATTGGGGCACATGGTCCAAAATCTGGATATGTACTTTTTGTAGAATAGGTAAAAATCAAATCAAAATAGAGATTTCTATTTTGATTTGGTATAATCTTGAATGAAAAAAAGATTTATACTACTTCTAATAACTATTATAATTACAAATGCTTATGCACTAAAAGAGAATAAAGAGATTTTACTGCTTCACTCTTATCACAAGGGTTATAAATGGAGTGATGAGATGTCCAAATCCATAGAAAATATTTTTGCTCCTTATCCTAATATTGAACTTACCACTTTGTACATGGATACTAAAAGAGTAGTAGGTCCCATTTATTTTCAGAAATTAGCAAATTTATATAAAGAACAATTAGCTTCACGGAATTTTGATTTAGTTATAGTAAGTGATAATAATGCCTTTGAGTTTATGGTTAGGTATCATGAAACACTTTTTGAGAATATCCCTGTATTATTTTGTGGAATAAACAATTTTGATAAAGCTTTATTAGATGAAAATAATATGAAAAGCTATACAAGTGGAGTTGTTGAACAAGTTGATATAGAAAAAAACTTTAGACTTATTTCTTTACTTCAACCAAATGTAAAAAAACTTTTAGTTTTAAATGATCAGTCAAAAACAGGATATGCTGTAAAAAGAGATTTAAATCCAGTAATTGAAAAATATAAAAATAGATTTGAAGTTGAATATGTTGATAATATGGATATAGATATGCTTGAAGATAAAGTAAGTAAATTAAAAGATGATACGGCAATCTTATTTCTACTTATGTTCAAAGATAAAACTGGGAAATACTTTACCTATAAAAGAAGTTTTCAAAGAATTAGAAATGTAAGTAATGTCCCAATCTATGGTCTTTGGGATTTTTATTTAAATTATGGTTTAGTAGGGGGATTATTAACTTCTGCAAAAGCCCAAGGTGAAGCTGTTTCTAAAATGGCATTACAAGTATTGGATGGAAAAAAGATTACAGAGATACCTATTTTAGAAAAATCTCCAAATAGGTATCTTTTTGATTATAAGGAATTAAAAAGGTTTAATCTAAAAGTTGAAGATGTTTTAGACAACTATGAAATAATAAATAAACCACACTCTTTTTTTAGAAGATATACAAAACTTGTAGTAATCACAATTGTAGTAATAGGTATATTATTAATAATGGTATTTTCTATGCGTTCAAATATTAAAAGAAGAAAAGTAGTTGAGAAAGATTTACAAAATAGAATTAAATTTGATAAAGTTTTACTTGATACCTTACCAAATCCTATATATTACAAAAACAAAGATGGAAAATTTTTAGGATGTAATAAAGCTTTTAGTGAGCTAGTAAATGTATCAAAAAAAGAGGTAATAGGGAAAACCGCATGGGATTTTTTCCCACCTGATATCGCTTTACAAAATTCAAGGATAGATAAAGAGTTGTTAAGAACAGAGGGAAATAATACCTCTGAAATCACACTTCACTCCTCAGATAATAGTATGAAACATATTATCATAAATAAAGCTGTTTACTTTGAAAATGATGGAAGTATAGGTGGGATTGTTTGTATTATGGATGATATTACAGAAAGAATTCAACAAAAACAATTTTTAATCCAACAAGGAAAATTAGCAGAGATGGGTGATATGGTTGCTGCAATTGCACACCAATGGAATGAACCTTTAGTTGAATTATCAGCACAAGTTCAAGATATTCAGACCTCATTTTTACTAAATGAGTTAAAAGATTCTCAAGTAAAAGAGTTTGTAAATGATTCTATGATACAGATTAAATATATGTCTAAAACACTAAGTGATTTTAGGAATTTTTTAAAGCCTTCTACTAAAAAATCACTTTTTTCTATAAGAAAATCATTTGAAGATATTTTTGAGATTATTGCAAAACAAGTTTTTTATTCAAATATTAATATGAAAATAAACTATAATCAAGAAGAGAAAGAAATACTTATTTATGGATACGAAAATGAGTTTAAGCAAGTTTTATTAAATTTAATTAATAATGCAAAAAATAAAATCATAGAAAAAAATAGTGATGAAAAGTATAATATTACAATCAACATATCTCAATCTGCACAGTTTAATATTATAGAAATTGTTGATGATGGTGGAAATATAGACTCAGATATAATTGATAAAATATTTGAACCATATTTTACAACTAAAAAAGATGGTACAGGATTTGGTCTTTATATGGCTAAAGTTATTATTGAAGATAAAATGGATGGAAGTATTACTGTTAAAAATATGGATAAAAATGTAGTCTTTACAGTTAAATTGCCACATAACAAAGGGAAAAAAGATGAAAGTTTTATTGCTTGAGGATAATGAAAAATTAAATAATACTATAAAAAAAAGGTTAGAGCTAAAAGGGTATAAAGTTTTTAGTTATATTGATGGTAGCCAAGCTTATGAGAGTATTACAGAGGGGTTTTCATGTTTTATTTTAGATATTAATGTCCCAAATATAGATGGTATTAAAATCTTAAAAAAGATAAGAGAGTATTATGATGAGGTGCCTGTTATTATCATTAGTTCAACTGTAGAACTTGATATAATAAAACAATCTTATGATTTTGGTTGCAATGATTATTTAAAAAAACCTTTTTTTATAGATGAACTTGAAATAAAAATAGAAAAATTATGTCAAATAAAAGATGAACTTATACAGTTTGATACAGAAGCTTCTTTTGATTATAAATCTTCGTTAGTATTGATAAATAATCAAGAATTTAGACTTACAAAAAAAGAAAGACTTCTTTTAAACCTATTTTTAACAAACAAAAATCAAATAGTTACTTATGAAGCGATTGAAAATTATGTTTGGGAGGGAAGTTTTGCTTCAATTGATTCAATTAGAAGTTTAGTAAGAAGACTTAGAAAGATTTTACAAAAGGAGTATATCCAAACTGTTGTTGATACAGGATATATATTTAAAGTGGAATAATATAGTGAGCATATGCTCACAAAGACCTGTTTTAGGCAATTTTTTTAAAAAATTATGAAAAAATATCATACTATTTTCATTTGGTGTAGTTAAAATTTAAATAACATTATAAAAGGAGATCATAATGAAAATGTTTGGTAAAACAACTAAACTACTTGTAGCTTCTGCACTAATTGCAGGACTTGCGACAGCTGCAACAGCAGCAGAAAGAGTTTACAAATGGAAACTTGCTACTACTTGGGGACCAACTTTACACCCATTTATTGACGCACCAACAAAAATGGCAGAATTAGTGGAAAAGATGTCAGATGGAAGATTACAAATCAGAGTTGACGCATCAAATAAACATAAATCAGCATTTGGTATTTTAGATATGGTAAAAGGTGGACAGTATGAGATGGGTCACTCTGCTTCATACTATTGGAAGGGAAAAGATATCAACACTTTACCATTTAGTACAATGCCTTTTGGTATGACTATGCCTGAGCAATATTCTTGGTTCTACTATGGTGGTGGAATGGAGCTAATGGAAAAAGTTTATAGTAAACACAAAGTATTATCTTTCCCTGGAGGAAGTTCAGGAAACCAAATGGGTGGATGGTTTAGAAAAGAGATTAATAGTGTTGATGACTTAAAAGGTCTTAAAATGAGAATCCCAGGTTTTGCAGGGGAAATTATGGCAAAACTAGGATTAACAGTAACAAATATTGCTCCAGGTGAATTATATACTTCACTTGAAAGAGGTACAATTGACGCGTTAGAATGGGTTGGACCAGGTATGGATATCAACATGGGATTCAATAAAATTGCTCCTTACTACTATACAGGATGGCATGAACCAGGTTTAGATTTACAATTCTTAGTAAATGATAGAGCATATGCTAAATTACCAAAAGATTTACAACAAATTTTAGTAACAGCAATGAAAGCAAGTGCATTTGATATGTATTTACAAAACTACCATATGAGTGCTGAAGCTTGGGCTTCAATTGAGAAAGATTATCCAAATATTAAAATTAAAACTTTCCCAAAACCAGTTATGGATGCTATGAAAAAAGCTAACCAAGAGTTAAGATCTGAAATGACAGCAAATAACCCACTTTTAAAAGAGATTTTAGATTCTCAAGAAGCTTATCAGAAAAAAGTTAGAAAATGGACAGAGATGTCTGACTATATCTACTTAAAAGATAACTTATAATAAATATAGTAAAATCCCCTTTTTTAAGGGGATTTATCTCAATAGATTAGATTAATATAAATCATTGTATTAATCTAATTTATTTAAAATTTCCCAGAAGGATGTTTAATGTTGTTAAAACTTGAAAAGTTTTTTAATAAATTTGCAGATATTATTGGAACTATTACTGCTATTGCTATGGTTCTAATGATATTAAATGTATTTTATGATGTAATCATGAGATATTTTTTAAAATCAGGAAGTATTGCTATGCAAGAGATGGAGTGGCACCTATTTTCTGTAATTATTCTTTTAGGTATATCTTATACTCTAAAAGAGGATGGACATGTAAGAGTTGACTTACTTTATGATAGATGGTCTCCTAGAAAAAAGGCAATGGTAAATATGATTGGAGCTATAATATTTATATTACCAATTGCAATTTTAGTAGGACATAGCTCTATTAATAATGCATATGAAGCTTATCTTTCGATGGAGCAAAGTGGTGATCCAGGAGGGTTACCATATAGATGGATAGTAAAAGCTCTTATACCTTTATCATTTTTTCTTTTAATTATCACAACAATTGGATTTTTTATTAAAAATCTTAATGTATATAAAGGAAATCATGAACTTGATGAGTACAATCTAAAAGGTGAGATTGAAGGTCTAAAATGTGATTTAAATGAACATAAATTTCATATTGTAGATATTGATGAAAAAGGGGAAACAAAATGATAGGAATTATAATGTTTTTTACAGCATTATTTATGCTGTTGATTGGTTTCCCAGTTGCATTTACATTTGCAGCTGTTTCTGTATTTTTTGGTCTTATAGCAGGTATTGTAGAAGTTTATAAATATGCAGAAGAGAGTGCAACAATTGTTTCAATCTTAGGAAATGGATTTGCTGAAGGTATAGCGATGTTTGATTATATGCCTTTTAGAATATTTTCAATCCAGCAAAATACTATTTTGATGGCAATTCCTATGTTTATTTTTATGGGTATTGTTTTACAAAAAACGGGACTTGCAGAAAAACTTCTAGAATCTATGGGATTTTTATTTGGTGAGATTAGAGGTGGAGTTGCAATATCAACTGTATTAGTTGGTACTTTATTAGCTGCGTCAACAGGAGTTGTTGGAGCATCAGTTGTAGCTATGGGTGTTATTTCACTACCTGTTATGTTGAAGTATAAATACAATACCGAGCTTGCCACTGGAACAATTTGTGCTTCAGGAACTTTAGGACAAATTATTCCTCCTTCAATTGTATTGATTATCTTAGGGGATGTTTTTCAAGTTCCTGTTGGAGATTTGTTTAGTGCAGCTGTTGGCCCAGGGTTAGCTCTTGTAGTTGCATATATAGTATTTATATTAGTTGTTTCATATGTGAAAAAAGATATGGCACCTGCAATTCCAGCAGATCCATCAAGAGGGTCTAAAAAGAAACAAGTGATAAAAGCTTTAATTGATATTGTTCCATCTTTAACATTGATTGTATTAGTTTTAGGTTCGATTTTTGCAGGTATAGCAACTCCTACAGAATCAGCAGCAGTTGGTTGTATAGGTGCAGTTTTACTTGCTTTAATGTATAAATCATATACTAATATAATGGTAAAAGAAGCAGCTTTAGAATCAGTAAAAATCACTTCAATGGTATTTGGTATTTTAATAGGTGCTACAGCATTCTCTATGGTATTTACTTATACTGGTGGTGATGAGTTAGTTGAGCATTTTATGACAAGTTTACCAGGTGATGGGAAATGGACTTTTATTGTTTTAACAATGTTAGCGATATTAGTTTTAGGATTTTTTATTGATTTTATTGAGATTTCATATATTATTTTACCAATATTAATACCAGTATCACAAACATTAGGAATAGACCCTGTATGGTTTGCAATATTAATAGCGATGAATTTACAAACATCATTTTTAACCCCACCTTTTGGGTTCTCACTATTTTATCTAAAAGGTTGTGCTCCTGCTTCTGTAACTACAGGGCAGATTTATAGAGGAGTTATACCTTTTATTGCTATTCAAATAATAGTACTTGCAATAGTTGCTATCTTCCCAGAAGTATTTGGCTTATCTTCTGATATGTAGGTTTCTATGTCACACTGTTTAAATTTAATTATAAATATAACACTAAAACAGTGTGACAAAATGAATTCTTTTATAAATGACCCACAACAAAGAATCTATACCGTTCCACGCCTTGAATGATAAATTATTTTAAATTCATACTATAATATACTATTAAGAGGATTTAAAATGTTAGAAGGTAAATATCAAGATTTTTATAATCAAATAACAAAACAGATAAAAAAAGAGAAAATTTTTACAGATAAGTTGCACACTTTGGCATATGGTACAGACGCATCTTTTTACAGACTTGTACCTAAAATTGTAATAAAAACTGATAACTCAAAAGAGGTAGAGGATATTTTAAAACTTGCCTTTGAAATGGAGTTAACTACAACATTTAGAGCTGCTGGTACCTCGCTATCGGGACAAGCAATTAGTGATTCAATTTTAATTGTTACTTCAAGAAATTTTAGAGACTTTAAAATTGCACCAGATAAAGAGACTATCTCTTTGCAACCAGCATTAACTGGACAAGAAGTAAACAATATCTTAGCACCATTTTCTAAAAAAATAGGACCAGATCCAGCAAGTATAAATGCTGCTATGATTGGAGGAATAGCTGCAAATAATGCTTCTGGTATGTGTTGTGGAATTTCACAAAACTCATATAAAACTCTAAAGTCAATGAAACTGATTTTTGCAGATGGTACAAAACTAGATACAGCAGATGAAGAGAGTAAAAATCAATTTAGACAAACACATAAAGAGTTTTTAAACCAATTAAAACAATTATCTTCAAATACAAAAAATGATGAAGAGTTAAGAAAAAAGATTGAGAAAAAATATAAAATAAAAAATACATGTGGTTACTCAATAAATGCTTTAATTGATTTTGATGACGAGTTTGAGATTCTACAACATTTGATTATTGGTAGTGAAGGGACATTGGCATTTATTGAAGAGATCACATACTATACTGTTGAAGATTTAAAAGATAAAGCAAGTGCTTTAATCTATTTCAAAGATGTTAGAGAAGCTTGTAATGCAGTTACAAAATTAAAACTAGCAAAGGAATCAAATACAATAGTTGTAGATGCAGTTGAACTTATGGATAGAGCAGGGCTTGCTAGTATTGAAAATGACCCTGCAATGCCTGAATATATAAAAGAGTTTGATGAAAATGTTACTGCACTTTTAATTGAAACAAGAGCAATTAATCAAGAAAGCCTAAGGATACAAATTTCTCAAATACAACAATTGTTAGAGGAGTTTAAAGTAGTAAGAGATATCTATTTTACTACTGATGAAAAAGAGTATACTCTATATTGGAAAATTAGAAAAGGATTATTTCCAGCTGTTGGTGCAGTAAGAGAGATTGGAACTACAGTAATTATTGAAGATGTGGCATATCCAATAGAGGTTTTAGCAGATGCTACACTTGAATTACAAGAGCTATTTAAAAAACATGGTTACCATGAAGCACTTATATTTGGTCACGCATTAGAAGGGAATTTTCACTTTGTATTTACTCAAGATTTTTCAGATGAAAAAGAGGTTAAAAGATATGATGATTTTATGAATGATGTTGTAAATTCAGTGGCTGTAAAATATCAAGGAAGCTTAAAAGCTGAGCATGGTACAGGAAGAAATATGGCATCTTTTATAGAGGTTGAATGGGGTAAAAAAGCTTATGATATTATGAAAGATATTAAGAATCTTTTTGATCCAAAAGGTTTATTAAATCCAGGTGTTATAATAAATGATGACCATGAAGCTCATCTTAAAAACTTAAAAGCGATGCCGTCTACAAATAGTTTAGTTGATACTTGTATTGAATGTGGTTTTTGTGAACCTACATGCCCATCAAATGACTTAACACTAACACCAAGACAAAGAATTGTTATAAATAGAGAAATATCAAGATTAAAAGATAAAGGGGAGTTTGAAGAGGCAAAAGAGTATGAAGAGCTTTATGTATATGATGGATTAGAAACATGTGCCGCTTGTAGCTTATGTTCTACCGCATGCCCTGTTAAAATTGATACAGGAAGTTTAACTAAATATTTAAGGGCAGAACAGATATCGCCAAGAGCTTCAAAAATAGCAACTACAATTGCTAATAATTTTTCAACGACATTAAGTGTTATGAAGTTTGGATTGGGAAGTGCAAGTTTTGTAAATAGCATACTTGGAACACCTAGTATGAAAAGTGTTACGACTTCTTTACGGGAGTTTTCAAGAAATAGTATCCCTCAATGGACAGAAACTTTACCTAAACCAGCAAAAATAAACTACAAATTTGAGCAACAAGCAAGTGATAAAAAAGTGGTTTATTTCCCCTCATGTATAAATAGAGCAATGGGTAGATGTAAAGATAGTAGTGAAAATGAAGATTTAGTAAATGTAACAGTAAAACTACTTAAAAAAGCAGGTTATCAAATAATCTTCCCTAATAATTTAGAAGAATTATGTTGTGGAATGCCTTTTTCTTCAAAAGGTTTTAAAGAACAAGCTAAAATAAAATCTGATGAGTTAGAGTTTGTTTTACAAGAGGTAAGTAACTTTGGTGAATATCCAATTTTATGTGATACCAGTCCATGTACTAAAAAGATGGTTGAAAGTTTTGAAAATAAACTAAAAATCTATGAGCCAATTGAGTTTACTCTAGAATTTTTGGCAGATGAGTTAGAGTTTTCAAAAATAGAAGAACCAATAACTATCCATACAACATGTAGTTCACGAAAAATGGGATTACATGAAAAGTTTATTAGTTTAGCTAATCTTTGTTCTTCAAAAGTGATAGTACCAGAAAATGTAAAATGTTGTGGGTTTGCAGGGGATAGAGGATTTAGTTTTCCTGAATTAAACGATTCAGCATTGAGATTTTTAAAAGAGGATACAAAAGAGGCTAAATATGCTTTTAGTACTTCTAAAACTTGTGAAATAGGATTGAGCTCACATTCAGACCTTGATTATAATTCTATTTTTTATCTAATAGATAGGGTAACAACTCCTAAAAAGTAACATTCATTTTTTAACAAAACAGATATTTACCATTTTTTTGGTAAAATGTCTGTTTTTATATCAACACAACATTTTTTGTTACTTGATATTATATAAAGGATTTGAATGATGAAACAACTTAGTATCTTACATACGCTTAAAAAAATGGTACTAATACTATTTGCAACAATCTCTTTTTCTTATAGTGCAGATATGGTAAATGCAGTTGCATTGATAGTAAATGATGAGCCAATTACAGTTTATGATATACAATTGAAAAAATATCAAAATAAAATTTCAAGAGAAGAAGCAGTAAATCAACTTATTGATGAGGTTTTATATAAAGAGTTAGTAGCAAAATACAACATTACCGCTGATATATTTGATGTAAATAATTATATTGAGAAAGTTGCAGCATCAAACGGGATGGATCTATATACTTTCAAATCTATTTTAAGACAAAAATATAAAAACTATACAAAATATGAAGAAGAAGTTAAAAATACAATAATCAATCAAAAATTAACTCAAAAATTGATTAAAGGAAATATTCCAATAGCAAATGAAGATGATTTAAAAATCTATTATGAGAACAATCAAAATATGTTTTCGGCTGCTTCAAAAGTAAAAGCAGTACAATATATTTCTGAAGATAAAAAAGCACTAGAAGCTGCTATAAAAACTCCTATTTCAAATATTGATGGAGTAACCAAAGCACCTGTAGATTTAGACCAATCAAATATAAATCCACAATTAAAATATATTATAAATGAAACAAAAATTAATCAGTTTACACCTGTATTTACAGCAAATAAAAAGTATATATCTTTACTAATAACTCAAAAAGAGGATATTCAAACTTTAGCTTTTGATGAAGTAAAAGATAGAATTTTTAATGTAATTATGCAAGATAGAGAAAAAAAATATTTAAAAGATTATTTTGACAAATTAAAACTATCAGCAAATATAAAAATAGTAAGATAAAAGGAAATAGATGTTTGAAGTTATAATAGGTTTAGAAGTACACGTACAGTTAAATACAAATAGCAAACTTTTTTGTTCATGTGCAACTAGCTTTGGAGAAGAACCAAATACCAATGTATGCCCAACATGCTTAGGGTTACCAGGGGCTCTTCCTGTTTTAAATAAAGAAGCAGTTCATAAAGCAATTATGTTAGGAACAGCACTTAAATCACAAATAAATAAAAAATCTATATTTAATAGAAAAAACTATTTTTATCCAGATTTACCAAACGGATACCAAATCTCTCAATTTGAAGTACCTGTTGTAGGTCTTGGAGAATTAACAATAGATTTTGAAGATGGAAGTAGTAAAACTATTGGTGTTACAAGAGCCCACTTAGAAAATGATGCAGGGAAAAATATCCATGCAGGAGATGTTTCTCATGTGGATTTAAATAGAGCTGGAACACCATTACTTGAAATTGTATCAGAACCAGATATGAGAAGTTCTGAAGAGGCAATTTTATATCTTAAAAAACTTCATTCAATTGTAAGATACCTTGGAATCAGTGATGCAAATATGCAAGAGGGTTCTTTTAGATGCGATGTTAACGTTTCAATTAGACCAAAAGGTGATGATAAACTTTATACTAGATGTGAAATCAAAAATATGAACTCATTTAAGTTTATTGAAAAAGCTATTAAATATGAAGTAAATAGACAAATTGAAGCTTGGGAAGATGGTGTTTATGAAAATGAAGTTTTCCAAGAAACAAGACTTTATGACCCAGATAAAGATGAAACAAGATCAATGAGAGGTAAAGAGGATGCAGCTGATTATAGATATTTTCCAGATCCAGATCTTTTACCACTTGTGATTACTGATGAGATGATGGAAAAATATTCACAAATTCCAGAGCTTCCTGATGAGAAGAAAGAAAGATTTGTAAATGATTATAAAATCAAAGAATACGATGCTTCTGTTATTACAGCTTCTGTAGAGATGGCAAACTTTTTTGATGAAATGATGAAAGAGGAGATTACTGGTAAAAATGCAGTTACATGGTTAACTGTAGAGTTACAAGGTAGATTAAAAGAAACATCAATAGAAAATTCACCTATAACTGCAAAAAAATTAGCAGAAGTAGTTAAAAATATTGAAAACAGTACAATATCTGGAAAAGCGGCGAAAGAGGTTTTAGATTTCCTAGTTGAAAATCCACAAGAGGAAGTTGAAGCTGTAATTGAAAAACTTGGTTTAAAACAAGTTTCTGATGATGGTGCATTATTAAGTATGATTGATGAGATATTAGCTGCAAATGAAGATAAAGTTGCAGAATATAAAGGTGGAAAAGAAAAAATGTTTGCATTTTTTGTAGGGCAAACTATGAAAGCTTCTAAAGGTACTGCAAATCCACAAAAAGTTAGTCAACTTTTAAAAGAGAGACTATCTTAAGAAGAGCCAATTAGGCTTTTCTTAATTTAAAAAGAATACTAAAAGATATAATAGATAAAATTGTAGCTATTAAAAATGGTAGATGCATATTATCAAAACTTTGTGCTATAAACCCAGATAATATAGGTGCAGTTGCTGCTCCTAACCATCTAAGAAGATTAAATCCCCCTGAGATAATATTTTTTTCAAAATCTATCTCCATAACATAAGAGGTCAATAAAGAGTTATTTATCCCTGATACTAAACCTGAAAGGATTATCATCATACTCATTAAAGATTTTGATTCTATATTTAGAATAATTAGTAAAATAAGTGCAAAAATAGAAATAGTAAAAGGGATTATATCTTTTACTTTATATAGTTTTTCAAGTTTTGTGCTAATAACAATAGAACCAATAGCTAAAGCTAATCCCCAACCAAAAAAGAGTAATCCCATCTCTAAAGGATTGATATTTACCACAAGTGGTGAATAAGCAAGTATTACAATAAATCCATAAAAATAAAGCATAGCAGAAAGGGAGATTAGAATAAATTTTTTATTTGTAAATAATTGTTTTAAATCAGAGATTTGTATAGCTTTTCTTTTATCTTTTGATTTTGGTATTTTTATGAAAAAGATAACAGCAAAAAAGGCACAGGCAGTTAAAGTACCTGTTGCTAAAAAAGGAAATCTCCATGAATGTTCACCTAAAAAACCACCAAGCAAGGGACCTGCTGAGATACCAAATCCAATTGAGCCTTCAAAAAGACCAACAGCTTTATGATAATCCTTTGAAAGAGTTATTAAAATAATCAAGGCAGTTGCAAAAAATAAAGAGTTTGAAAATCCCCATCCTGCACGAAATAGAGATAAGTCTAATATAGAATTTGAAAAGGCACATAAGGTAGAAAATAAAGCAATTAATCCTAAGCCAATAACCATAATATTTTTATCACCAAATTTAGCAGCTAAAACTCCTGCTGGTAGCATCATCAATGCCATCATTAAAATATATGCAGAAAAAAGCATCTCTACTTGCCAATGATTTGCGCCAAGTTTCATGGCAATATCTGGTAAAATGGGGTCAACAACACCCATACCCATAAATGCCAAAAAAACAGCTAATATAGTTACATTTCTTCCAAGTTTTTTATTTCTCATGCTAATCCAATAAAAAGTATTAATTTATAATTATCTTGCGAGAAAGATAAATAAGAGTATAATAGTTGCATATACAACTTTATAAAGCACTTAAGAAACTTATCTAAATTTAGAAAATTATATAATTAAGACTTAAACACTTTTTATTAAAAGCTATATTTTGGTACTATCTTGGTGAAATATTTAATCAAAAGGTACTTTATGGCTAATATAGCAGTAATTGGAGCAGGTAAATGGGGACAAGCATTACATTATGCTCTTTCTTTTAAACAAGAAGTTTTAATTACATCAAGAACAAAAAGAGATATAAAAAACTTTACTGATTTGAAAACAGCTTTAAAGTGTGAATACTTAATAATAGCAATACCCGCACAAGAGATAGATGCTTGGTTAAAAGAAAATTTTGTTTTTAATAACCATAAGATATTAGTTGCAGCAAAAGGAATTGAGGCTAGTACAGGAAGATTTTTGAATGAGATTTATGAAGAGTATGTACCTTCTAAAAATATAGGATTTATTTCTGGTCCATCATTTGCAACAGAGGTTATGAAATCATTACCTGCAGCTATAGTTATAAATTCAAAATCAAAAAAACTTTATAATGAATTTGCACCATTTTTTCCAGATTTTTTAAAAACTTATTATTCTAAAGATGTAATTGGTGCTGAAATAGCAGGAGCATATAAAAATGTATTAGCAATAGCAAGTGGTATTTGTGATGGTCTACAGTTAGGAAACAATGCAAGAGCTTCTTTGATATCAAGAGGTTTGGTAGAGATGCAAAGATTTGGAAGATATTTTGGTGCAAAAAAATCATCTTTTATAGGGCTTAGTGGAGCAGGGGATCTATTTTTGACTGCAAGTTCAACTTTGAGTAGAAACTATAGAGTTGGTTTAGGTTTAGCACAAAATAAATCTTTACAAGATATTTTAGAAGAGTTAGGTGAGGTTGCAGAAGGAGTAAAAACAGCAGAGGCTATTTTTAAACTTTCAACTGAACAAAATATTTATACCCCCATTGCAAAAGAAGTTAAACTAATACTTGATGGGAAAAACCCATTAGATAGTTTAAAAGATTTATTAAAAAATTAAATGAAAACAATCTCATTTTTAAATCTACTTTTTGTTTTTATTCCACTAATTTATGTATGGTATTATTATAATAAATGGACAGATGATAAATATGAGATTGTAATCTCCACTTTTAGAATGGTGCTACAGCTTGTAGCTATAGGATATGTGCTTTTATATATCTTTGATGAAAAAAATTTTTTTGTAGGAGGTTTTATCATAACTTTTATGATAGCTGTTTCTACTTGGATTAGTCTTCGAAATACAGAAGATAAATCTTTTTCTCACTATATTCAGATATTTATAGCTATTGCAGTTTCTGGTCTTATAAATCTTATTTTAATTATTGGCTTTGTACTTGATTTGGATAGTATATATGAACCAAGATTTGTGATACCCATTGCAGGTATGATATTTGCCAATACTATGAATGCCTTATCTTTAGCTATTGAAAGATTTGAAAAAGAGTTTAGTAGAAATGAAAACTTTGAAGAATCAAGAAAAATAGCTTTTAAAGCTTGTTTAATTCCTCAAATAAATGCACTTTTAGCTGTAGGTCTTGTAGCCCTTCCAGGTATGATGACTGGACAGATATTAAGTGGAGTAGACCCACTAATTGCAGTAAGATATCAAATTATGATTATGACAATGGTGTTATCTAGTGCAGGGATTAGTACGATAGTCTATTTTTTAATAAAAGAGAAAAAGATTATTTATTAAACTTTCCCTTATGAATCTCTCCCCACAAATACATTTGCTTTAATATAGGTTTTAAAGTCTCACCATACTCTGTAAGAGAGTATTCAACTTTTGGTGGAACTACAGGGTAAACTTCCCTTTTTACAATACCATCTTGTTCTAACTCTCTTAGTTTTTGTACTAACATTTTTTGAGTTACTTTAGGAAGTAGTTTTTGAAGCTCATTAAATCTTAGGGTATCCCTTCTTAAATACCATAAAATTAATATCTTCCATTTACCTGCTAAAACATCAAGTGCAGTTTCAACTGGACATTTGTCACTTTCAATATCTAAATTTTCAATTTCTTTATTCATTATAAACCCCCAAAATTACACTATAGTATCTTTTTTGATAGTACATTTCTTTTTTGTATGTTCTTGCTATTATATCATATATAAGTTAGAATTTGAACATAAAAGATCTAAAAGGAAAACTATGAAAGCATTTATTGTTGAAAAAATAGAAGATAAAAAATTTGAATCAGGTATCAAAGAGGTAGAAATTCCAACGATAAGTGAAGATGAAGTTTTAATAAAAACTACATACTCATCTTTAAATTTTAAAGATGCACTAAGCTCTGTAGGAAACCCTGGAGTTACAAGAATTTTTCCTCATATTACTGGTATTGATGTAGCAGGCGTAATTGAGCAAACAAATTCTGATAAGTTTTCTAAGGGTGATAAAGTACTTGTAACGGGTTACGATATGGGAATGAATACAGATGGTGGACATGCTGAATTTGTAAAAGTTCCAAGCTCATGGGTAGTAAAAATACCAGAAGGTATTAGTGATAAAGAGATTATGACATATGGAACAGCTGGATTAACAGCTGCATTAAGTGTAAATGAGTTATTAAACAATGGTATTACAAGTGGAGATGTTTTAGTTACAGGAGCTACTGGTGGAGTTGGAAGTATTGCAGTATCTATTTTAAGTAAATTAGGATTTAATGTAACCGCAATATCAGGTAAAGAGGATAAAATACCATTTTTAAACTCTCTTGGAGCAAAAGAAGTAATTTTACGAAAAGATTTTGATGTAGAAAATAAAAGACCAATGGGAAGTGAAAAATTTGATGGTGTTATTGATACTGTTGGTGGAAATATTCTAGCCGAAGCTTTAAAAATAGTAAAATATGATGGAGTAGTTACTTGTTGTGGATTAACTTCATCTTTTGAATTACCTACAAATGTATTCCCTTTTATATTAAGAGGAGTTAGATTAATTGGTATTGATTCTGTTGAGTGTAAAATAGAGAAAAAAATAGCAGCTTGGGAAAAAATAGCAAGTGATTTTAAAATCGATACATTAGATGAGTTAACAAATGAGATTGGATTAGATCAAATAAGTGATGCCTATAAAGCTTTATTAGATGGAAAAGCTGTAGGAAGATATTTAGTTAAAATCTAATCTATTTCACAGTTGGCATCTTTTATGATTTTTATATTGTTATTTTGTGCATAGTCTTTACCCCAGTCGTGTAACTCTTGTAATATGGGTATAAGTTTCTCTCCAAAAGTTGTAAGTTTATATTCAACTTTTGGGGGAATTTCTTGGTAGATAATTCTTTTAACTACTCCAGCTTCTTCTAATTCTCGTAGTTGTTGAGTTAACATTTTCTGGCTTATTTTGGGAATAAGACGTCTTAGTTCGCCATTTCTTTTAACCCCTTTTTTCAAAGACCAAAGAACCATACTTTTCCATTTGCCACCAATGATATCTGTTGCTAATTGGAAAAAACAGCCATATTCTTTATCTTCCATGATTAAGCCTTTACAATTTTGTAAATAATAACAAAGAATCTGTTATAGTAACCTTAAGGTACCTATATAACTTTTTGGTACATACTTGACAAAAATATCCTAATAAGCTATCATTCATCCACTTAAAAATTAAAAAGGAATATATTATGGGAAAATACATAGAATTAACAGCAGAAAATTTTGATGAAACAGTAAATAATGGAATCTCTTTGGTTGACTTTTGGGCTCCTTGGTGCGGACCTTGTAGAATGATTGCTCCTGTTATTGATGAATTAGCAAACGATTTTGATGGAAAAGCAAATATTTGTAAAGTAAACACAGATGAACAACAAGATTTAGCAGTAAAGTTTGGTGTTAGATCAGTTCCAACAATTTTATTTATGAAAGATGGAGAGGTTGTAGATCAAGTTATCGGTGCTCAGTCAAAACAAGCATTAACTGATAAACTTAACTCAATAGCATAAAACTATTATGTAGTAGAAAACTTTTTCTACTACTAAAATACACACTCTTCATATACAACTTATAAAAAAGTCTTTTTTAGATAAAATTATTTATATTGAATTTTATTAGGATAACCGATGATACAATTTTTAGAGGAATCAAAAAAAATAAGTAAAGAGATTGCTACATTAAGTGGTGATATAAAAAATAAAGTCTTAAATGAGATGGCAGATGCCTTAATAGAACACTGTGATTTTATTGTAAGTAATAATGAAAAAGATATGAGCGTAGGAAGATTAGGAAATCTTGATGAAGCTTTATTAGATAGGTTATTACTTACAGGTGATAGAGTAATAGATATGGCAAATGCTATAAGAGAGATTGCTGCACTTAAAGATCCAGTAGGAAGAACACTTGATGGTTGGGTTACTGAAAATGGATTAAATATTCAAAAGGTATCTGTGCCTATTGGAGTTATTGGAATTATTTATGAAAGTAGACCAAATGTAACTTCTGATACAGCAGCATTATGTTTTAAAAGTGGAAATGTGTGTGTGTTAAAAGGTGGAAAAGAAGCAGAACACTCTAATAAAGCTATTGCAAATGTTTTAAGACATGTATTAGCAAAAAATAAGATTCCTGAACAAGCAATTTCACTGCTACCAGACTCAACAAGAGAGGGTGTGGCAAATTTAATAAAACAAGACAAATTTGTAGATTTGATTGTTCCAAGGGGTGGTGAGGCTTTGATTAAATTTGTAAGTCAAAACTCTACAGTGCCTGTTGTAAAACACGATAAAGGTTTATGCCATATCTATATAGATAAATCTGCAAATCCAGATAAAGCAATAAAAATTGCAATAAATGCAAAAGTTCAAAGACCAGGTGTGTGTAATGCTATGGAAACACTTTTGGTTCATAAAGATGTGGCAACTTATCTTTTACCACCTTTACATGAGGCATTTACAGGATATGGAACAGAACTAAAAGGGTGTGATGAGTCTAGAAAAATCATAGATATTCAATGTGCCGAGCATGAAGACTATGATACAGAGTATTTAGCAAATAAACTAAATATAAAAGTTGTAGAAAATATAGACGAAGCTATTTACCATATAGGAAAATATGGTTCAGGACACTCTGAATCAATTATTAGTGAAAATTATTCAGCTGTAAATAAATTTTTAAATGAAGTAGATGCAGCATGTGTTTACGCAAATGCAAGTACAAGATTTACAGATGGTGGAGCTTTTGGGCTAGGAGCTGAGGTTGGAATATCTACAAATAAACTTCACTCAAGAGGACCAATGGGGATAAACGATTTAACAACTTTTAAATATAAGATTTATGGAAATGGTCAAATAAGATAAGAACTAGAAAAACTCTAGTTCTTGTATTAGTCATCAGTTATTGTTACTATAACAATATCTGTATCTATTGCACCAAAACTATCCATTATAGTAAGTGTTATTTCATGAATTCCAATAGAGAAGTCTAATTTTGAAAAGCTAACAGAGTTTGATAAAATAGTTGAACCTTCCTTCCATTCATAAGATTCTATAGTTCCACCACTAACAGGGTATGATGATGAAGCATCTAAAAATATACTTACCCCATTTACTTCTGTAATATCATCACCGGCATTTGCTATTGCTCCATATAATTCTCTATAATCACAACCTTCAGCAAGAGGAGGAGCCTTACATGTAGGATAAGCTGCACAAGAATTTGTTTTTGGATCTCTTACTACTGGAATAAATTGACCACATGCTGAATCAGAAAGAGTATAATAACCATAACATGTATCTTTATCTAAGTCATTTTTGTTGTCTATCTGTTCTTTGAGATAACTGACCGTAAAGTCATCAAAATCAACGCAATCAAGAATATTTGGGAAATCATTTTTTCCTAATCCTGCATTTATAAAATGAGTAGCAAGCTTAGTTTTTTGTGATAAGATATCGTAGTCATATTGTCCACCTGTTTCAGATTCTGCTGCATTTATTAACGTTAAGATAAATTTCCCTCTAGAAATAGTCCCATCATCTATTTCTTTTTTCCAGTAGGCAAGACCTTTTTTATCAGCCCCTCTTAAAAAAAGGTTATCATATATATTACTAATGAAAGACTCAGTAGATAGAGTATTTGGATACTTTTTTTGCGTTTCAACTTGATCAAAAAAAGATTGAGAAATTTGACTTAATGTTAAACCTGAATCATTTATCCAATAATTAAGACCTTCAACATCAGGAGGTCTATTGAATGTACCTATATAAAGTTTTGTCACTTCCTCTTTTGTTGGAACATTTTCACTAGAGAATAAAAATGTAAATAAAATGAGGACTGAAAGTATATATTTATATAATAGACTAGCTTTCATGGATAATCCTTTTAAAATAAAAAATAATTATATTATATATTTAAAAGGCTTAATCTATCTTCTAAAATCTAAAATAAAAGTTGTGCCTTGATTCTCTTGGGATGACACTTCTATTTTTATATCATAGTTTTTACATATATGATAAACAATATTTAATCCCAAACCAAAACCACCTTGCTCTTTTGTAGCTCTAAAGTATCTATTAAAAATATCGTTTAAATACTCTTTTTTTATCCCAATGCCTGTATCTTTAATTGTTAAAACAGAGTTTTGTAGTTTTATATCAATTTTACCTTCAATTACATTGTATTTGATTGCATTTGATAAAAGGTTATTGAATAATCTTATAAAATTTTCTTTCTCTATTGGAAAACTTGTAGCTTCTATATTTGAATCAATTGTTAGCTTCTTCTTTGATGCAAAGGCTTCAAAATATTCAAGCTGTTCTTTTATCACTTCATCTAAAGATATATTTGTAACAACTCTTTTTTTTGCATTTTCTTGTAAAAAAATATAAACTAAATCTTTGTAGATCTCTGAAACTCTTTTTGCACTTAGGTTTATACGTTGCATATTTTTTTCAGTCAAAGGTGCATTTTTACCTGTACTCATCAAAATAGCACTTATAGGAGTGTTTAGTTCATGGGTTGTATCTTTTATAAAGTTGTTTAGTTTTTTTCTTTCGTTTATAATTGGGGCAATAAAAAGATTTGCAAGATAATATCCAACCATTGTTATTACTGAAAAGATGATTATAAAATAAAAAATTAGATTTTCTATTAGTGTATTGATTTTATCATTTAGAATATTTTCTTTTATAGCTATGTAATAAACTCCTAGATTACCCCTTGGGGAACTATCAACTAAGATATAGTTATCACCAACTTTTTGTACTCTTTGACTTAGGGTAAAACTATGATTTATATTTCCAGCTATTTTTATATGGTTTATATCATATAAACCATAATCATACTCTATTGATTTTGCAATATTAGTTGTATCAATAGTTTGTCCCGAAAGATGAGCATAGATGATACTAGCAGAGATTTTAGAAGCTACATTTTGCATATTTGAGGTTACTAAATCATAATGCAGTTTTGCTTCAAATTTAAAAAAAAGAAAAAATATGATTAATAGTAATATAAAAGATGAACCCAAATAAAGAGCTAAAAATCTAAGAAAAGTTAATTTCTCACTTCTTGTTAAATCTATAACCAACTCCTTTGATAGTTTCTATATAATCTTCACCTATAATCTTTCTAATATTTTTTATATATGTTCTAATAGTAGATGAGGTAGGAACTGTTTCATAAGACCAAATGTTTGATGAAAGTTCATCTTGTGAGATACATCTGTTTTTATTCATCAATAGATATTTTAGTATTTGAGCCTCTTTTAAAGGAAGTTTAGTTTTTATAGAATCATAAGTGATATAGTTTAGTTTTGTATTAAATTTGATATTTTCATCTATTGTTATCTCATCTTCTTCTAGATGAAGAAGTCTTTTGATATTGTTTATTCTTAATTCTAATTCTCTTAATTCAAAAGGTTTTTTTAGATAATCATCACAACCACTATTAAAACCCTCTTCAACATCTTCTATAGTATCAAGGGAGGTTATAAAAATTGCAGGTGTAGTTATTTGTTCATCTCTTAAAGATTTTAAGAATTCAAAACCGTTAATATTTGGTACATTTACATCTAAAATAAGTAAATCAAAGTTATTGTCATATATTAATTCTGTTGCTTTTGTCCCATCATATGCAATAGTAACATCATAATCAAGTGATTGTAAGAACTCTTCAATTATCTCATTTAAGATTAAATCATCTTCAAGTAATAAAATTTTCATAAACAAAGTATAACATAGAATAAAAAAATATATCTACACACTGACTACACAAAACTTGATTAAAATTCACAAATAATAAAAAAGGAGATAACAATGAAAAATTTAATTAAATTAGTAGCAGCAACAATTTTTTCATCTACGCTTGCATTTGCAACACCTCATACAATTGATAGTTCTCATACAGAAGTTGGCTTTTCCGTTAAACACCTGATGATTACAAATGTAAAAGGGGAGTTTACAAAATTTGACGCTGAGCTTGATTTTGATTATAAAACAAAAGTGTTCAATAAATTAGAAGCAGAGATTGAAACAAAATCTGTAGATACTGGAATAGAAAAAAGGGATAATCATCTAAGAAGTGAGGATTTCTTTTATGCTGAAAAATATCCTAATATCACATTTAAAATGAAATCATATAAAGCTGATGGTGATGAAGGTGTGATGATAGGTGATCTTACTATTAGAGGAGTAACAAAAGAGGTAAAATTAGAAGTTGAAGATTTAGGTACAATTAAAGATTTTAATGGGAATAATAGGGTAGGATTCTCTCTAAAAGGTAAAATCAATAGAGGTGACTTTGATTTAAAATGGAATAAAGCCTTAGAGTTAGGTGGTTTTGCCGTTGGTGAGCAAGTAAAAATTACAGTTGAAATAGAAGCTGTTGAAAACAAATAAACATATATTAAACTAGGAGATAAAGATGAAAAAAAATACAAAATTAAAATTAGCTGGAGTACTATTAGGTGCAGCACTTTCTAGTACAGGTGCATATGCAGGAAATGGTTCTTGTGGAGCTGGTAAATGTGGTGGAGAAGCTAAAAAAGTAGAAAAAAAAGGTTCTTGTGGAGCAGGTAAGTGTGGTTCAAAAGCTGATGACGAAATGAGTGGAAATGCAGGGAAAAAAGGAACTATGGCTTGTGGTGCTGGAAAATGTGGTGCTAATATGATGGAAAAACAAGAGATGAAAAAAGAGGCTAAAAAGAAAGTTGAAGGTTCTTGTGGCGCAGGAAAATGTGGTTGATAAAAAGAGGTTGATATGATAAATCTAAAAGGTTGTGGTTTAGGTCTTAGAAGTGATTTTTTACTTGATGTTAGTTCAAGTGATTTTCAACCAGATTGGTGGGAAGTTACTCCTGAAAACTGGATGCATATGCCAAAAATATATGAAAAGGCATTTGAACAAGCGGTTTTTTCAAGACCAACTGTAGCTCACGGTTTATCTTTATCAATTGGTTCTGTTGACAAACTAAATAAAAAGTTTGTCAAACAGATGAAAAAATTTTTAGATAGATATGAGATAGAATACTATTCTGAACACCTTAGTTTTTCATCTTTTGATGGGAAACAATCTTATGAACTGTTGCCAATACCCATGACAAAAAAGATGATTGAGTTAGTAAGTGATAAGGTAAAAGAGGTTGAGGATATTATTCAAAGAAACCTTATCTTGGAAAATGCCACATATTATTATGTGCCATACGCTGAGATGAGAGAGGTTGATTTTATAAATGAAGTTTTAGAAAAATCAGGTGCTAAAATGCTACTTGATGTAAATAATGTATTTGTAAACTCAGTAAACCATACTTTTAAAGCCAAAAAATTTATTGATGAGATAGATAAAAGTAAAATAGCTTATATGCATATGGCAGGGCATTATTTTGATGAAGAAGCAAATATGCGAATAGATTCTCATGGTATGCCAATATGCTCTGGTGTTTGGAAACTTTTGGATTATACTTTAAGACAAATAGATGCTCCTGTTATGATAGAAAGAGATAACAATATTCCCCCTCTTGATGTTTTAGAAGAAGAGTATATAAAAATGAGTGATATTGTAAAATACTCAAGAGGGAAAATTGATGGCTAAAGAGATTTTAGAAAAAAAGATACAAGAAAGATTCTTTTCAAGTTTGATAAATCAAAAAGATGGTTTTGAAAATACTGCCATAAAAACATACCAAAACTTAGTGTTTTTAAGATATTTAGAGGTTTTAAAAAACAACTTTCCACTACTTGTAGAACAAATAGATGAGACTCTTTTTGAAGAATCTATAAAAGCTTATATGAAACATACCCCTACAACTCCTTTTGTTTGGCAAATTCCAAATGATTATAGAAAGTTTGTAAAAAAGCAGAAATTTTTTGGAAAAAGTAGTTATATATATGAGCTTTTATATTTTGATTGGATAGAGATTGAAATATATATGAAAGAGTATAAACTCAAAGAAAATAAAAACTTTTCATATAAACAAAACTATGAGTTATCAAAAAGTGCAAGAATAAAAAGATTTAAATATGATATTATAAACCATAATTTTACTTCAAAAAGGGAAAACTTTTTAGTAATTTATTATAACTTTGAAACAAATGATGTAATCTATAGGGAGATAAATCAGCTTATTTACGAGCTTCTAAAAAGAGTAAATAAAAAACAAAGTTTAGAAAAAGTTTTAAAACAATTATGTTTGGAAAACGAGATAGATTTTAAAGAAGCAAAAAAAGTTTTAAAAGATCCATTAAAAGAATTATTAAAAAATAAAGTATTAATTTAAAATAATATTTTCATTTATATATTATTATGTTTTGGTTAAACTAATATTATCTTTTTTTAAAGGATTATTATGAATATTGGTGCAACTCAAAACTATACAGAGAATCAAATCCAAAACACTACATCATCTAAAACAGAATCAAAAGAGGATTTCTTAGCAGCTTTGCAAGAATTTGAATCAACAAAAACACAAACTTCAAAAACTGGGGAAATTGTTGATAAAGAGTTAGATGAAAAATACAAACTAGGTTTACAAAGATACAACACTATGGGTGCAGGAGATGATAAATGGTTTAAAGATTCAATATTTGAAAAAGACCAAGGTGCAAAAGATGAGTTTATTGAGTATTTAGCAGATTTATCCGTACGTGATTATATGATGTTAAGTGCAAAACTTTGGAGTTCTTTTGGAAGTGGACTTATGGAAGATGAAAATGGAAATATAGTACCAGGAAACCATGAAAAAAATCCAGCAGTAGAGTTTAAAACTTTGCAGAGTACTAAAAACTATTTTGAAGATGAGATATATAAGTTAGAAGAGGGTGCTAGAAAATTTGGAGGAGATCCATCTAAGATGATAGAATTTTTAACTGAAATTCTAAATCTTTTTAAAGATTATCAATCAAATCAACAAGAAAAACAGTATAAATCTTTTTCTGAATGGTATTTATAGTTTAATATAATTTCCAAGCATTTTCTTTGTATAAAAAAAAGCAAAAATAGCGGCACTATATATCATAACTAATACCCCAATCCATAAATAGATATAATCTAAAGCAAGATAAATAACTAAAATATAAGCTATTGCAAATTTTGCTATGATTTGTCTATATAAAGCTATATATAAAATCATTTTAGGTTTTTTTATTGCTTGAAGTGTTGAAACACAAATAAATAAAATTACATAAGCATAAAATATCCAAACCTCTATAACCAAATAATCAAAGCCATATTTTATAACCTCTAAGTCTGCATCAAATTGAGAGATAATAAGCTTGCCAAAGATATATAAAAAGATAATTCCAAAGGTTGAGATATAAAAACCATACTTTAAAGCTGTAGTTAAAGTATCTTGAACTCTATCATATTTTTTAGCACCAAAATTGTTTGAAACTATTGATAATACAGCAGAGCTAAGACCAAGAGCAGGTAAAAGCATAAGTTGTTCTACTCTAAACCCAACTCCATATCCAGCAACTGCTTTTACTCCATATAAAGAGACAAAATACATCAAGATAATTGAACCAATGGACATAATAAGCATATTCATGCTTGATGGGATCCCTTGGTTTATTAGTTGTTTATATATTCTAAGATTAGGCATGAAATACTCTATTTTTTCAAAATGTACTAACTTTGTTTCAAGAACTTTTTTTAGCATATATATAGTATTTAAAAATTGAATTATAACAGTAGCTAGTGCTATTCCTTTTATCCCCATAGCAGGGATAAATAAAAATCCATATATAAATATTGGATTTAAAACCATATTTGCAAAGAAGCCAAAAATAAGTGTATTTCTATAAGACTTTGTATCCCCTTTTGATATAAGTATAGAGTTAAGAGCAAAATTAGTCATAAAAAATATTGTACCTAGTAAAATAGTGTACATATACTCTAAAGATATATCTAAATATGTACTTTTTGCACCAAGAAGAATAAAAAGATAGGGTGAAATGATAAAACCAATTATAGTCATAACTACTGCTAACAATTGCATAAAGAATATACCCTTATGGGCATAAATGGAAGCTAGAAATCGTTTTCCTCTACCGTTTGCATTTCCAATCAAAGCAGTAATTGCAGATGAAAACCCATAACCAAGTCCAATAATAGTAAAATAAATCATAAAAGATAAAGATAATGCCGATATGGCTTGTGTAGAGATAAGTCCAGCATAAAAGGTATCAACTACATTATATAAAGTATTAAAAATCATTCCAGTACTTGCTGGAATTGCTATTTGTTTAAGTAAAGTTGGGATATCTTCAGTTAATAGGTGTTTGTCATTTTTCACAATATATCCAAGGTTTAAATATGTGAAATATTATCTAAAATAGATTTTAAAAAGATTAGAATAAAGGATTAATCCTCTATTCTAATCATTACAGGTTTAGCTGTAACTACTCCTGCATCTTCAATTTGTTGTAAAGCATCAACAATATCTTTTTCTACTGACATATGAGTTGCTAAAAGTAGATTTGCACAAGTTGTGTTTAGTGGTTTTTGAATCATCTTTTCTATTGAGATATTTTTATCCCCTAAGATTTTTGCAATTTTTGCTAATACACCAGCTTTATCTTCAACTCTAAGTCTTAGGTAGTATTTTGTTTCAATCTCTTCTTTTGGCATGATTTGAAGGTTTTCTGTATGATCAAACTCAAATCCAAGCATTGGAGAACCTTTTCCACGTCTTGCGATATCAATAATATTTGCAATAACAGCACTAGCAGTTGCATCACCACCAGCTCCTGGTCCATAATACATAGTTTCACCAACTCTATCACCAATAACAGAAACACCATTCATAACACCATCAACTTTTGCAATCATCTCTGTTTTTGGAATAAATACAGGATGAACTCTAAGTTCTATTTGTTTACCTTTTTTCTTTGCAATTGTTAGAAGTTTGATAGAGTAGTTAAACTCATTTGCAAAGTCAATATCAGGTGCATCAATATTTTGGATACCTTCTATTAAGATATCTTCTGGTTTTGCATCCACATCATATGCAATTGAAGCCAAAATAAGAAGTTTATGTGCAGCATCAAAACCACCAACATCAAAAGTTGGATCTGCTTCCGCATATCCTAACTCCTGAGATTCTTTTAAGATAGTATCGTAGTCGATACCTTCATTTATCATTTTTGTAAGCATATAGTTACAAGTACCATTCATAATACCTCTAATAGATAAAATATGGTTTGCACTCAATCCATCCCTTAGGGCATTGATAATTGGTATACCACCAGCAACTGCTGCTTCATATTCAAATGGAATATCTCCAGCAAGCTCTTCAAGTTCATATCTATGATAAGCAAGAAGTGCTTTGTTTGCAGTAACCACTGCCTTACCTTTTGCTAAAGCTTTTTTTACAACTTCATAAGGTTTTTCAATTCCACCCATAAGTTCAACTACAACATCTATTGAGTCATCATCTAATACTTTATTTACATCATCAGTTAACTCAATAGATACATCTCTATCTTTATTTAAGTTGTTTACAACACCAATAACAGGGGTTATCTCAAATCCTACACGTGCTTTAATAATATCTTTGTTATCTCGCAATATATTTGCAACACTAGCACCTACAGTTCCAACTCCTATTATTCCTATTTTCATTTACAGTTCCTATTTTAATGTATTTAAATATTTCTTTATATTTTTTGCAGCTTGTCTAATTCTTTTTTCATTTTCAATTAAAGCAATTCTTACATACTGGTCACCATAGTTACCAAATCCAATACCAGGACTTACTGCAACTTTTGCCTCAGTTAGTAATTGTTTTGAGAATTCCATACTTCCAAGATGACTTGCACACTCTGGAATTTTAGCCCAAATAAACATAGAAGCATTTGGAACATCCATATCCCAACCAGCCTCTTTGAATACTTCAACCATAATATCTCTTCTTTTTCTATATTTTTCAATATGCTCTTCAACACACTCTTGTGGTCCATCAAGTGCTACAGTTGCAGCAACTTGAATAGGTGTAAACATACCGTAATCTAGCCAAGATTTGATTCTTTTTAATGCTCCGATTAGTTTTTCATTTCCAACCATAAAACCTACTCTCCATCCAGCCATATTGTATGATTTAGATAAAGTAAATGATTCAACTGCAACATCAAGTGCACCTTCAGCTTGGAAAATTGATGGTGTTTTATATCCATCAAATGTAATATCAGCATATGCAATATCAGAGATAATATAAAACCTCTCTTTTTTTGCTAAGTCAACTAATCTTTGGTAAAACTCAGGTGTAACTGTTGCACAACTTGGGTTGTGTGGGAAGTTAACTAAAACATATTTTACTTTTGGAATAGATTCTCTTAATGTTTTATTTAATCTTTCAAAAAATAGATCTTCATCAACTCTAAAATCTCTCCCAAATGGTAACTCAAAGTTATGGATACCTGCACCTGCAAGCATAAATGCATATGAGTGAATTGGATATGTTGGATCTGGTACTACAGCCACATCACCAACATTTACTATTGCTTGTACAAGGTGAACATAACCCTCTTTTGAACCCATAGTTGCAACAGCATGTTTATTTGGATCTAAATAATCAACACCATATTTTCTTTTATACCAGTTACAAATAGCAAGTCTAAGTTTATAAATACCAGCACTTGCACTATATCCATGATTTTTTGGTTTATCTGCTGTTTCTTTTAGTTTGTCAACAATATGTTGAGGTGCAGGACCGTCTGGGTTTCCCATAGAAAAATCTATAATATCCTCTCCGGCTCGTCTTGCTTCCATTTTGATGTTATTAACTTCTGCAAACACATAGTTTGGAAGTCTTTTCATTCTTTCAAATTCGATTTCTGGAAACATAATTATTACTCCTTAATTATTACACTTAACCCACGATTTATATTTGTCAGTGAGTAAATATCTTCAATTTTAATATATTTTGTATATTCTGGGATATCTATTCTAATACCCCTTTTTTGTTCATTCTCTTTTACAATTTTTAAAATATTTAAATGCTCATCATAAAAGACAACATATGGAAACCATTGATTACCAGGCTTAGATATAATATCGATTCTTTTTAAATTTTCAATCTCTAATAAATATGGTTTTAACGGCTTCTTAAAACTTATTTTCTCATCTGCAATAACTTTTGTTGCAGTGGAAAGTATTGAATTTGATGTATCAATTGTATACATCCACTTTGTCATTCCCTCTTTTTTGATATCAAAAATAAAACATCTATTTTCGTATAGTTCCTTTGATAGCATAAGAGGGTCGATGGCGGCCTCAGTTTTTAAGTTAATAGTCCAAATTATATTTTTTTCTTCATCATATGTTAACTCTTTTGTAAAATAGTGATAATATCCTAAAGATTTTAATGAATCTGTCACTATCTTAAGAGATTTTATAGGATCATGATTTATATGAAATGTAATTGTCATATCCATAGGAGTATTAAAAGAGATTTTTAAAAGACCATTGTCTTTTAGTTTTTCCATAATCTTAATATAGTTTACAGCCCCTCTTTGATAGAAATCTGCTTCATTTGAAAAAAGGTAGTCTATAAGTCCTTTGTTGATTCTATATTCATCATAACCAATGATATTTACAATTCTTTGTGATAGACTTGTTGCGTTTAAACTTAGACAAAATATTAATACAAAAAATAGTTTTTTTAACATCTTTATAACTCTTATTTTTTCAAATTGTAAATCAAAATACCAGCAGCAACTGAAACATTTAAAGAATCAAAGCTATTAGCCATCTCTATGGAAACCTTATAATCTAGTTTTTTTATAATTTTATTAGATAAACCTTCCCCTTCACTTCCTAAAAAAAGTGCAGTTTTTTCAGTATCTAATTCAAATTTTTTTAAACTTACTCCATCCATAGATGCTCCAATAAGTTTAAACTCACACTGTTTTAACTCATTTGCTACATCGAGGATATTTGGAATATGGCAAAAAGGTAAGTCAAGAAGCGCACCACTACTTGTTCTTGCTATCGCTTCATAGTTAAGTTGTTTTACACCACAAGCAATAATTGCATCTACTCCTAAAGAGTAAGCACTTCTGCAAATAGCACCAATATTACCTACATCAGTTAAACCATCTAAAACTACAATAAAACTTGAGTCTTTTATATCTTTAAAAGATACAGTAGTATACTCTTTTAGCTTTAGGAAAAAACCTTGATGATTTCCACCTTTTGATAAAGCTTGTGCTTTTTTATTATCAAGTTTAATTATCTTTTTATTTAAATTTGTAAATCTCTTAAATAGTTTAGGTTCTATATCTTTTGAGAACATAATCTCTTCAATAAGACTTGGATGTTTTTCCAGTACATGTAGTACTACTTGTTTGCCATATATAATCATGGATGGATTTTATCTAAAAAATGTTAATAAATTTCTTTTATAAGGTACTAATCTTTTAGCTATAGTCAAGCTATAAAATACTGTTATAATAAAATAAAAAGAGGTAATAATTATGGATGATAATAACAAATATTTAAAAGTAGTAAATACAGATAGTACTAATTTAAATGAATCACTTATAAAAAACTTGCACTTTGAAGAAAAAGTCCCTAAGTTGGTTTTAGGATTTATCTCTCCCCATTTAGATTTTAATAATATTTCAAACTATATAAAATCCTCTTTTCCATCAAGTACAAAGGTGGTGTTAACCACAAGTGCTGGGGAGCTTTGTACTTTTAATTTGGATAAAAAAAGGGGAAACTTATACCATGAAGCTCCTAATTCTTGGGATAACATAGTATTACAAAGCTTTAGTGAAGATATAATTGAAGAGGTTGGTGTTTTAACAATACCTCTTTTTAGTGAAAATATCGCTTCTCAAACTATTTCTCACAATGAAAGAATAGAAAAAATTGCTTCAGAGATAAATAGAACGCAAATACCTTTTAGAATCAACTATGAAACAACTTTTGCATTAACCTTTATAGATGGTTTATCAAATAGTGAAAGTTTTTTTACAGAAGCAGTATATAAAAGTGGGAAATTACCATGTTTACTCATAGGTGGTTCAGCTGGAGGAAAATTAGATTTTCAAAATACTTTTATATTCAATGATAAAACACCAGTAAGACATAGTGCTGTTGTAACTTTGATAAAATTAAAACCATTAATAAAATATGGAGTATTTAAATCACAAAGCTGTGATTTGATGGATATCTCTTTTTTAGTTGCGCAATCAAATTTAAATAAGCGTTCAGTTCAAACAGTTATGAGTACAAAAGAGAATAGACTTATCAATTTTGTTGATGCCTTGTGTATATATCTAAACTGTAAGCTTGAAGATTTACCTCAAAAATTAACTGAATATAATTTTGCTATAAAAGTAGATGACGAGATATATATTAGATCTGTTTCAAATGTAGATATTGAAAACAAAGAGATATCATTTTTTTGTGATATAGCTTTTGGGGATATTTTATATTTAGTAAGAAATAAAGAGTTTGTATCTCAGACAGATTCTGATTATAGGAAATACTCTGCTTCAAAAACACAAAAACCAATAGGGGCTATATTTAATGACTGTATATTAAGAAGACTTTTTAATACAAATCAACTAAACTCTTTAAGAACTTTCAATGATATACCACTAATAGGAAGTTCAACTTTTGGAGAACTTTTAGGATTAAATATAAATCAAACTTTGACAGCTTTGTTTTTTTATGAAGTTTCTGAAAATAGTACTTACCATGATGAATATTTGGATGGTTTTGTTGATAAATATGCAACTTTTTGTACATATTTTAAAGAAAGAGAAATACATCAGTATCAATTATTATCAAGAGTTAGAACTACACTTTTAGCAAATTTAAAAGATGCCTTTCCTTTGATTCAAGATATGGTAAATATCTTAAATGTAATATATGAAAATAGTATCGAAAGTAATGAAATTATAGGTGATGTAATCAAAAAATATGAAGTGTTTTCAAATGAAATCATGCACAATGTAGATACAAATAATAGCTTGGTAAGTAATATGCAAGTTCTAACAAAAAATGCAACAGGGATTAAAAATGTGTTATCTACTATTTCTGATATTGCAATACAAACAAACCTTTTGGCTTTAAATGCAGCTATTGAAGCATCAAGAGCAGGGGAGTTTGGAAATGGATTTAAAGTTGTAGCAGATGAAGTCAAGAAATTAGCTAAAAAAACTCAAGTTGGTTTAAAAGATAGTAACTTTTCTGTTGATGTTACGATAAAAAGTATCAAAGAGATTTCAGATTCAATATTAAATGCAAGTGAGAAGTTAAATGGTGTATCTGAAAGTATGGGTGATATAAATGAATCAATTGGAAAAATCAGTTCTAGTTCTCACGAAAGTAATAGTTTTATAAAAGACAAAAAAGTAAACTTTGATAAATTGATTGAAAGAATCCATGCTATTGAAGCTATTCAAGGTCAGTTGGAAGTTTTAGAAAAAAACTTCTAAGAGTTTAGTAGTTTGTTATAAATCTCTTTTACAGGAGTACCTGTAAGTTTAGATAAAAGTTTTGCTTTTATTTTTGGAGCTAAGTCTAATTCTTCTATATCAGATACAGTTAGATTTTCTCCTTGATAATTTGTAGGTTCAATTAAAAGTACCCATTCCCCTTTTATTGAGCTGTTTTTTAGTTCTTCGTAGATGTTTATAGCACTATCTTTAAAACTTTTTTGGTGTAGTTTTGTAAGCTCTTTTACTAAAAAGACAGTCCTATTTTCATCAATATCTTTTATCTCTTCCAAAGTTTTTAAAAGTCTATGGGGTGATTCATAAAGTATAGATAAAATTGAGCTTTGCATAACTTGTGCAAGTTTTATTTGTCTCTCTTTACCTTTGTGTGGTAAAAATCCAAAAAAAGTAAACTCTGTATTTTCAAAACCACTCATAGCAAAGGCAGTTAAAACAGCATTTGCTCCTGGGATTACATCATATTCTAAACTATTTTCTATACAATATTGAACAAGTTTTGCACCAGGGTCTGATACACAAGGCATACCTGCATCACTTACATAAACAATATTTTGATTAAAATCTTCTATTGATAGTGAGTTTAAAACTTGATTTTCATTGTGTGAATGAAAAGATTTAAAGTTTGTACATTTGAAATTTAGATTTTCTCTTTGAGAAAGAAGTTGTAGAAGTTTTTTTGTGACTCTTGTATCTTCACAAAGGATTAGTTCCGCCTCCAACAAAGCATTTATGCTTCGCTTGGAAATATCTTCCAAGTTTCCTATTGGAGTGGGAACTAATGTTAGCACTGTAATTAAAGCTAAATTATTTTTTTGCGTATTTAGCTTTGAATTTCTCTACTCTACCTGCCGCATCAACGATTTTTTGCTCACCAGTAAAGAACGGGTGACAAGAAGAACAAATGTCAATTCTCATAGACTCTACATTTGATTTAGTTTCAAATGTGTTTCCACAAGCACAAGTAACAGTACAATCTTTGTAATCTGGGTGAATATCTTTTTTCACTTGATTTTCCTTAAAATAAGTAATGTTCAATAAAAGGTCGAGTCATTTGTCGCCCTTTATTAAACTCTTTGCAAAAATGAACCGTGATTATATCTAAAATAACTTAAGTATATCTGAATTTAAGCTTGATATTATGTTTGAGTGTTTGTTTTGAAACTGCCCTTTGTTGAAGGTATTTTGTCTCTTTGCCAACTTTGCAGTATTTAGCGCAATCTTTTCCTCTAACTCTTTTTTTGTTTTTATTTTTCCATCCAAATACTCTAAAGTCTCTATGATACCAATAGCACTCATACAGTTTGGAGTTCGTCTGTATTTTTGTTCTAAATATATAACTTCGTCTATAATTCCATCATCTATCATCATTTGGGTTCTTAGATTTATTCGTTTTCTAAGATCTTCTCTATCCCAAACAATCTCAAAAATCTCTACATCAGTAGCAATTGGTTTTTTAGGATTTAGTTCAAAATATTTTGATGGAGCCATTCCACTTTGTTTATATATTGAGTAGGCCTTTTCTATTCTGTATCTATCATTTGACGCAATTTTTTCCATATAAGATGTATCAATATTTGATAAAAGAGTATATGCCTCATCTAATGAAATATCTAATTCAATATCCTCATCAAAACCTTTTGATAGTCCTTCTATTAGAGCTTTTAGATAAAAACCTGTACCCCCAACGATGATAAGATTTTTATTATTTTGTTCTGCATATTCTTTTGCTCTTTTATAACACTCAAAAAACTCTATTACATCAAATTTTTCATTTGGAAAAACTTCATCTATTCCAAAATGGATGATATCTCCTCTTTCCTCTTTTGTCGGTTTTGCAGAGGCTATATCTATCTCTTTATAAACAGAAAGAGAATCTAAAGATAGTATTATGGAGTTAGTTTTTTGTGCTATATCTATTGAAAGAGCAGTTTTACCTGATGCTGTTGAACCTATTATTGCTATTTGTTTCATTTAATTTGATTCATCCCTATAAAAGGAAATAATAAAGCACTTGGAGGAAATACAAACAAGGCAATTAACCATACAATTTTTAGTTTTGGTTTATGAAATTGATTTTTTACAATTATTATAAACATGATTAACCATAGTACGAAACCAACACTACAAGTTATCATCATAGAAACAGTTAAGTTTTCCATAAACACTCCAAGTTTTTTAAAAATTGTATACAAAGATAAATAAGAGGTGCATAAATCAATATATTTATAAAATATTTGTTACAATTGCGCCCATGGAAAAGTTAAAAAAATTATTAAATGATTTCAATGAACTAGTTATGTTCAAACACTCGATATTTTCGTTGCCTTTTATATTTATAGCTATGATTGTATCATCAGTTGAAGTAAATGGCAGCGCTTGGTTTGGTTTTAAACTTTTAGTTTTAGGTATTTTAGCTGCACTTACAGCAAGAAACTTTGCAATGGGTTTCAATAGATATATGGATAGAGATATAGATGCACTAAATCCAAGAACTATAAATAGACCAAACGTAGATGGAAGAATATCAGCCAATCAAATGTTGTTGTTTGTTATAGCAAATGCCTTAGGATTTGTTTTAGTAGCTTATTTTGTAAATGATTTGGCATTTTATTTGTCTATACCTATTTTGATAATCATTGGTTCATATTCATATTTTAAAAGATTTTCATATTTAGCTCATGTGATTTTAGGAATATCTTTGGCACTAGCTCCAATAGCTGGAGTTGTAGCAGTTAGTGAAACTATAACTTTATGGTCAGTACTTTTAAGTGCTGGGGTTATGTTTTGGGTTGCTGGATTTGATTTATTGTATTCATTACAAGATATTGATGTGGATAAAAAACTTGGTTTACATTCAATCCCAAGTAAGTTTGGTGCAAAAAAAACTATGCTTATCTCAAAAGTTTTTCACGTACTTACAATAGTATTTTGGTTGTTGTTTGCAATAAGTTCAAATAGTGGTTTATTTACTTATCTTGCAGTTATTGCAAGTGCGATAATGCTCATATATGAACATATAATAGTAAATAAAGATTTTACAAAAATCGATAAAGCTTTTTTTACAGTAAATGGTTATTTAGGTATTTTATTTTTTATTTTAGTGTTAGTAGATTCTTTTTAAAGAACTTAAAAGTATAAATTAAATAATCGTTAAATAATATTTTGACGAAAATTTTTATATAATTTAAGAAATATGAAGTTATGAGGAACTAATTTGCCTAATTTACTAAAAGAAGTAACCTATTTAACTATGAAATCATTAAAAAAATATGACATAGTTCTTCCTAGTACATATTCTAAAACATTTGAAAAAATTGCGATAGAACTTGAAGTTGACTTTGATAATGTTGAGGTTTTGTTAAAAGAGATACATCAAGATAATGAGCAAGTAGATACAGTAGTTAAAAAAACAAATGATAACTTAGATATACTACATCAATCTACAACAAATGCCCAAAAAGCTATTGAAATAAACGATCAAGAATCTTTAAAAGAGATAACCAGTGAATTAATCAAAATGAAAAAGCAGATTAATTTTCTTCAAAAAGAACTTTTTTCAGATACTTTAACGGGAGCATATAATAGAAGATGGTTTAGTGACTATTATTTGCAAGATGAAAGATTTCAAAATGATGGTTTTATAGCTTTTATTGATTTAGATAAATTCAAAAGAATAAATGATAAATATGGACATATAATAGGAGATCAAGTATTAAAGTATCTTGTAAAATTTTTAGAAAAAGAGTTAGTTTATTCTGGAATTGATATAGTAAGATATGCAGGAGATGAATTTCTAGTACTGTTTAACAAAAACAAATCAACAATCTTAAATGCAGAAAAGATTATTACAGATATACAAGAAAAAATATCACATCAAAAATTAAAATCATCAAAAATAAAAGAGCTACAGTTTTCTTTCTCTTTTGGATTTAGTCATTTTTCAAAAGGAGATTATGCCGAAGATATTTTAAATCAAGTAGATGATTTGATGTATCAAAACAAACAAAGAAATGCCTAAAAATATTATAAGCTATTCTATGGTAATATTTCCAACTTTTTTATAAATGCGTCTGTGGCTCAACTGGATAGAGCAGCGGGTTTCGGCCCCGCGGGTTGTGGGTTCGAATCCTACCAGGCGTGCCATTTATCATGAAACTCCCATAAAACCTTGGTTTGTAGAGGTTTTAGAATATAAAAATACAACTCTTTTACAACTTTTTAAAGAATTTATTGAAACTGATACAAGTTATCTTCAAAAGATAAAAAATATATATTATTTAGTTTATAAATATGATGGAAAAATCATTAAAAAATCTTTGAGAAGTTCTAATCTTAAATACAGTAATATAGAAAAATTAAAAATGATAAACATTATAAAAAAGGAATTAGGGTTGGAATTTCAAAAAATAAGTAATAATCATTTACAAATAATTATTCAAGCTGAAGAGGGTGATGACCCAGAGGAAGTTGAAAAATTAAGAAATAGAACACTAAATGCTGCTTCAAAATTGCAAAAAAATAGAAAAGTAAAGACTATATCAACTGATGAAATATCTAATATTACAATAGAAAAAGCTTATGAAGATTTTATTAGTAATGAAAAAACATTAAAGAAAAATTTTAATGATGATACACTTAAAAATTATAACTCTGCTTTTTCATATGTTAAACTTTTTTTAGAAGGGGGAGCAAAAGCAAATATCATTAAGTTAAATAGTTCATTTTGGAGTTATCTTCAAGAAGCTTTAACAAAAACTCCAACCAAATTTTCTGTTACTCCTTCACTTCAACAAAAAGGTATAGAAAAAGTAATTTTAGAAAATGAGAAATTGAAATTAGATTTAAAATTAGAGTTAGAAAAGTCAGTTCAAGATATAAAAAAAATAGATAAAATAAAATTAAGATATAAGACGCTAATTTTAGATACTTTATCAAACAATACAATCAATAAACATTTCACTTTTTATAAAAAGTTTATGAACTATTTAGAAAAAAATGATTATATGAAAAATACTATTAAAGTAAATGTATTAGATGAAGAAGATAGCAACAAAGAAACATTTTTATATAGAGAAATGAAACAATTATTTAGTTATGAGCTTACAATAAAAGATAAAAATAGTTATAGCTCAGAAGAATATCAAAATATGTTCAAATTTGGCTTTCTAAGTGGAATGAGAAGAGGGGAAATATTAAAACTAACAAAAGATAGTATTGTTAAAGTAAATGATATTCTCTGTTTAGATATAAAAGAGGCAAAAACAAAAGAGAGTATAAGATTAGTTCCCATTTCTGAGGATATGAAAAAAATCATTGACATTCAATATAAAAAGTCTAAGAATGGATTTTTATTTTTTGATAATGAACCCAGATTTATTAAAACAAGTGAAAAAGAAAGAGCCATAGGTAAAAGGTTAAATAGAAAAATAGATGACTTTTTAAAAGATAATGGATATATTGATAAGTCAGTAAAAAGTTTTCACTCGTTACGAGGTAATTTTATTCAAGAACTTTATAGACAATTAGAATGTAAAAATATAAGCTCAGAACTTTATATTAAAATGTTAGTAGGACATAAAGAACAGAGTAAAAATATTACATTTACAACATATAATAAAAGTCAAGTTAGCATAGAAATTTTAAAAGATTGCATTGATAAGGTAACACTCGATTTAGTTTATGGTGCAGTAAAAGAAAATAAAATTGAGAAAATAAAAGTAAATGAAGAGGATTATACTTCTAACTTAAATTTTTAGAATAGACTTTAAAGTCTATTCTTGTTAAGTAATTTTTGAAGAGTATTTGAAAAATCAATATTCAATATTTTTTTATATTCATTGATTATTTTAATATCATATGCAAAATCAATATTTAAAATCTGTGAAATTTCATACTCTAAAATTAAATTTATTTGTTCTTGAAAGGTATGTTTTTTTTCAGTTTTAATAAATAACTGTGAGAAATTAAATTTATTGTTTCCAATATTGTCCTCAATAATTTTATTGGCATTCTTCATCTCCTCAATTGATAAGTCAGCAAATTTATCAATTTCAATACCTTTTAATTTCTTCTTTGCACTATTGTCAAACTTTGTTAGTATTTCAAGAGCCTCTTCACATTTATTTTTAATTTTAACAATATTACTAATATTTTTATCAATACCTCTTTCACTACAACCATTTTTAATGGCTTCATTTTTTGAAAAACTATCAGGTAAGTTAGTTTCTCTTTCATTTTCAGGTTTTGCATTGTTTTTAGATTTATACTCTTTTGTTGAGTTAGGATATTTCTCCTCATAAAGCTCTTTTTTCTTTGATAATAAAAGAGAATATTCCCATTTAGAAAGTTTTCTTCTAACGAGATTTGCATCAATCTCCATAACTTGTAGATTTATCTCACCATTTTCTTGTGTAATTATACAAGGTATATCTTTACCTAATTTTGATAATGCTAAATATCTGTTATATCCACTAACTATATAATAATCTTCTGTAATTAAGATTGGTTCAATCACACCTATTTCTTTTATTGATTTTTGTAATTCTTTGATTACGTTATTATCAACTGATAAAAATCTATTATCAACTCGTAACTTATTTGATGGTAAATTTAAAATTTCCATTTTAACTCCTTAGGGGCTTAATTTAATTTGTATGAAAATTTTAAACTATTAAAAATTTAGTGAGAAAAAACCCCTAAAAGGGGCTTTATTTGAGGAATAAAAGAAGATGTGTAATTAAATAAGTGAATTGTTATAAACAATGCTTTCTTTGACTATATTTACTTTCTCACCTTTTTTTGCAATCATTTTTTCTTTTCTATCAAAGGTTTCAGATAAGGCATTTGTTTTCTTAACATAATAATCTACTATTGGATGTTGATTATTATTGTATATAAAATTCATTGTAGGCAATAAGTTTAATAGTTTAGTATGTGGAAATTTTTGGTTATAGTCAATTTTACAATCTTCAATCTCTGTATCTGTCATTTTTTCAAGTTGTTCCTCTGTAAATGTTTTTTTAGTTTGTTTTATATATGGAGGGTCTAAATTGATTAAAGCATCAGGATTGTTTTTAATATCTTCAAGTTCAAACAATTCAAAACAATCAAGGTTATAAAATTGAATGTCTAAATCATTATAAATTTTACTGATTTTTTTAATTCTAATTGGTTGTTTGAAAAACCATTTATACATTTTTTTTGTATCATAAATTCGAGATGCCATTCTCATTAGTCCAGTAGTTTTACTATATTCTAAATTCCCCGAAAATTGAAAATCCCTTAAAATTATAAATCTTACACTAGAAGAAATAGAATAATTCTTTGTTGTTTGTAGTTCATTAAATTCTTCTACTAACTCTTTTAAAACTCCTTCAAATTTAGTTTTTGAAATAAAAATTGTTCCAAATTTATTTATAAATTTTTCAATAATAATATTTGCAAATTCTTCAATCATTTCTTTAGAGTTCTCTTTACAATGTAAATGAGTATGATAAACAATTTTGTCAATATCATTAGCAATAAAAGTTTTAATATTAGTCATTTGAAGTAATGATTTTAAAACCAATGTAGAGTTTAATGCACCACCAAAGGCATCAACAAAAACTGTATAACCTTTGGCTGTCTTATTTAGTTTGTCATAGTAGAGTTTTTCATATATTTCATTTAACTCATCTTTCATTTTTTCTTTTGTTCCAACCCAACTAAATAGTGATTGAACATCATATTGTAGTAGATTACCTATGAGTATTAAAAAGGTAATAAAATACTCTATATTATTTTTTAGACTTTCTAATTTAGCATCAATAACTTTAATGTTTTTTAGTTCATTTTTTGTATTTTCCATTTTTAACTCCTAAAAGAAAATTTTTCTGTTAGCTTTCGCACCAAAATTTTTAACCCATTTAAAAGAATATCTATGCAAAAATCTCATGAGAAAAAACCTTATAAATTGGGGACTATATGGCTAAGAGAAAAGATAAAAAGAAATTTAATTCTTTAAATGAAAAGCTTTCAAAAGAAATAAAAGAGATAAAAAAACTTCAATATAATCAAAAAAGTTGGTATAACTTAGGGAGTGAAATTGATAAAATAAATCCTAATCTGAATGAAGAAGAAATACAATATCTAATTTATAAATTAGATGAGATTTATACTTTTAAAAATGAAAATATAAACTTTGATGACAAAGATATTGTTATGTATAGAGTTTTAGAAGAAATTCTTAATTATCCTTATGGAAGTTGTCCTTTTAAAGATTTAAAGCTAAAAGAGTATTCAATAGATAGTAAGATAGATACTGCTTTTTCAACTACTGTTGATACTTTTGATTTATATAATATTGCTAAAAGTGAAGTAATAGGAATAAATAATCAAAAGGGGCTTTATGCTTGTGTTGATAAATGGTTTGAAAATTCAAGTTATAAAATATTAGATTATGAGGTTTTACAAAAAATAGCACCAATTATAACTGCTTATATTGGTGTTGGATGTATAAGTGAATTTAACATTCAAAAACTATTTTCAAGAATTTCAGAAATTATTGAATATGCAATATTGCCTTCGGTTTTACATAATAAATTTTTAGATTTAGAAAATGAAGTTATCATTGCAATAAATGATAAAGAGCAAATTGAAATTAGTGTAAAAGATAGAGATAAATTCAAAGATATTGAAATTAAGCCAATAAAAATAAAATATGTAGATGGCAAAAAAATATTAGTTTATGAGAATATAGATACTAAAAATATTGAAGAGGTTGAACTTTTTAAATGTAGTTTAGAAACTATAAATGAAGAAGATTTAAAAGAATTTATTCCTTACAATACGAGTTCTCATTTTTCTATAAATGATATGAAAAAAGAAAAGATAAATTCATATAAGTTAGAAGAAATAAAATTAATTTTAGAGTGTGATAGTGTAGTTTATGAATATTTTAATATGCTTCCTTTATCAAATATGGTTATTTATGATGAGGAAGATAAATTAAAAGAATTTTCTAACAAATATAATTATGATTATCTGCAAAACAAATTTTATATTGAAGCAGTTGATTATAAAGAGAAATGTATATCTGTGATTTTTCACTGTTTTGAACATATAAAAATATTAGAACCTACTTCTTTAAATGAAGATATAGTTGAGCGAATGAAAATATTTGCTAAAAAGAACAATATTGATATTTGTAAAGAAGATACACCACCTAAGAAACCAATTGAACCATCAGATTTAACTTCTATTAAAGAAGAAACTAATGAGGTAAAAGAGAATAATAAAGATATTGGAATTAATAAAACTGATAAAATGAAAGATATAAAAGATAATGATAGTGAGATAAAATTCAATTTTTAATATTAAAAATTTTAAATAAGTAAATTAAAAAGTAATAGTTTTTTAATAATCTTAAATGATAAATTCTAAAATCTCATTTTTAAACTATTCAATCTATTTTTATAATATAAAATAGATAGTTTAATCATTTTGGGGAAAAGTGAAAAATAGCAAAAGTTTTTCACTTCCCCACCTCCTACCAAAAAAGCATATAAAATATATAATTTTCAAATTCTTAAAAGTTGCCTTGACTAACTTTTAATAAAGTGTGAGCAATATAAGAAATATTATAAATTTCATAGATAGTCTAAAAAAATCAATAATTACATCTTATAATATAAGTATATTAGAAAAAAAGGTTAAATTATTGAGTGTAAATTTTTCAAAAGTAGATGTTAGTTTATTGAATTTTTCAAGATATAATTTAAGTGATAAACAATTAAATAGCTTACAATATAATCTAAATAATTTATGTATTAAAAATCTTTCTTATTCTGATACTATTAAAGAATTAAAAAATAAACTTGAATGCTCTTATATTGCAAAATCTTCAAAACTGCTTGAATATTTTGTAAAAAACAATCTAAAATCAAAAAATATTAAAACTAACAAAGTTAAAGATTATAGCCTACAAAATGGTATGTTTAAATATGCCAATGATTTTTACTATGATGTTAAATCAAATGATATAAATGAAGTAGAATTAAAATTTAAAGAGTATAAAAAAGGAGAATTTCTTTCAAATAAAGATAAATTATATAGCTATAAAAAGATAGCTAAGGTTATGTATTTAGATTATGTAAATAAACAAAAAGAAAAAGTATTTATAACCTTTACTTTGCCAAATGAAAAGTTTCATAAATATAATAAAAATGGAATTAAAACAAATACCTATAATGCAATAGATAAATTTGAAGAAAATGTTGAAAAGGGTTTAAAACTGTTAAATGAAATTCATAGATATTTCTACCATACACTAAAATATAAAATTAGAAGATATTGTAAAAGCAATAACATAACTAATAAAGAAGTAATAAACATTGATTTTATAAAAATCCTAGAACCTCACAAGAGCTTAGATGGACATCTTCATTCATTATTTTATATAGACAAAACCTTTTTAAATATAGCAGAAGAGGTTTATTCTATGACAATAGAGACTTTTAATCTAATTGAAACAAAATTTGAAATTTTAAAAAATGCAAAAGCTTCAACTTATTTAAATAAATATCTTTTAAAAACAACAAAATCTGAAAACCTTTTTTACAATCAATATAAAAGATATTTTTCAAAAACAAGATTTTTCACAAGCTCTAATTTTAGACATACTAATCAAGAAAAAATAGAGATAGTTTATAAATTTTTAAATCAATATAAACCAAAAATAATAAAATATTTTAAAAGAGGTAATATTCCTATATATTACCAAATAGAGCAACTTATATTAAAAGCTTATTTTAGATTTCAAGAAGAGAAAGTTAAAAGAATATCAATAGATTTTCAAGCAATAAAAGAAGAGTTTGAAAAGATAAAGAATAAAAAAGATATAGATCCTTTCAAAAGAAATATTTTAAAAAATATTGATAATTATATAAAAGAGTATAACTCAAAAATCATTCAAAAAGTATATTTCAAAAAATGGCTTATTTATAATAAAAAACACATTGAACAACTACCAATATATAATTATGAATTTGAGAAGTTAAAAATCAATCCTTTTTCTATTGAAAAGATAGAAGAGGGATATTTTAATAAGTATCAGTTTATATAGATTTGAAAAATTCAGTTATATCTTCATTTAATACAAAAGCAATTAAAGCTAAATGTTCTAATGAGAAATGTTGTTTATTATAATAAATTTCTGCTCCACTTACCAAAGAAGTTGATTTATGTCCTATTAGTTGGCTAAGTTTTAACTGGGATAATTTATGCTTTTTTCTTATTCTTGATACATTCTTACCAACATTTTTAAAAAATTGTTCTTTTTGTTCTTCTGAAAAGTCTTCAAAATCATTAAATTGTTCCATAAATTTATCCTCTTTTATTACAGAGTGATATTAATTTAAATAAAAAATCTTTTCAATCTGTAATTACAGACTAAAATTAAGTTTTAATGCAATATAATCTAATCTGTTATAACAGAGTAAAAAAGGAGGGGAATAATGTATAAAAAAAATTTACTAATATGTATTTTACTACTAACAACAAATCTTTTTTCATTTAATAAGTTTGAAGAGCTAAGAGGTAGTTGGATAGTTAGTCACTATGATAAAAATAAAAAGATTAGCTTTTTAAATCTAATAGGTAAAGAGATAAATATAAACTTCTTAGATAATAAAAAAGTAAGTTCTTCAAGTGGATATTTAAAAAATATGGGTGTAGAACTTAAAAATAATACCTTTACCTTTGGAACAATGTATCAAGAAAAAATCAAATATAACAAATATATCTATAAGTTAAATCCTAGAAAAGAATATCTAAATGGAATGGTTTGTTATCAATTAAAACCATTAAAAATAAATGCAGGATTTTATAATAAAAATGATGTTTTTAAACTGTGTAGAGAAGAAAGAAAATATATAGATAAATCATATTAAAAGGAGAAAAATTAAATGCAATTCTTTTTAGCATTTGTTATGGGTGGAATATATGCTATATTCTATGTTGGTGTTATGATTAGTATGTATATACTAAGTATGTTTATATTTACAAGTGGTTCAGCAGTAGCTGGATTATTAGGTGGTCTATTTGGTAGTTTTTTTGTAAAAAAACCATTAAGACTAATTTTAAAAACAATAGATGAAGAGACTTCAAAAAGTATTTTGATTAAATATCTAAACTACAAGAAAAAAATAGATAATAAAAATTTAATTATAAATCTTTTTTCAATGTCATTTATTGTTCTTGGATTTATTAGTTTAAGAGCTGATAAAAGTAGCCTATATCAATATGATACAATAGATGGAGGTTTGTTATATAATATTGCTGATAATGGTGTAATACTAATAATTATAGGTATGATTATTGGAGCATATACAGCTTTAAAATTATATCTTTTTACAAATGAAAAAATAAAAATGGAACTATATACTATCCTTTTATTAAAAGATAAAGTTTCAAAAGAACAATTAGTATCTTATGTTAGTGAAATGGAACAATATTATCAAATAAAAAATGAAAGTTATAAAAATGATTTCAAGAAAAAATTCCAAGATATAAAAAGGTATCCTCTTGACTCTTCAAATGAAGCTGGGTATGTCCTATATAATTTTATAGAAAACTCAGATTTTAAACTTTTAGAAGATTATCAACAAAAATATTTTAATAATATCAATACCAATATTGATAATAAAGAGACAAAAAATTCAAAAGTAGTATCATTTATTAAAGTTTATATATTAATAACAGTTATCTCTTTCTTTGGTGTATATTTTTTAACTGGAGTTAGAAATTTTAATATTTATATAGAATATTATATGGAAAATACACAAAAACATATATTGGCACTTTTAATAATAAGTGCAATATTAACTTTGTTATTCTTTATATTAAAATTTATAGGTAAAAAGCTAAAAAGAAAAACTGCTTAAAATAGTGGAGATTTTATCTCTACTATTTACTTTCTAACAAATTTCAAAATTTCCAACTTTATTTTTAAAAAAATTAAAATTACTTCTTATAATAAAAATAGAAACATAAAAAGAAGTTTCAAAATATAAAAATTATAAGGAAATAAGACAATGAAAAATTTTTTAAAAGTAGATTTATTTGTAAAAATTAGTGGTTATGAAATCAACGAGGAAGAGGGAACTTTTCAAATCCAAAATATCTCATTTGACAATGGTAAATTGTTAAAACATACTGTTAAGATACATAAACTATATAAAGAAGATAGTTTAAAAGCTTTGATTGGTAAAACTGTAAAAGTTGAAGAGCCAAAAGAATATAAAAATGGAATTAAAGTTTTTTATGCTGGTAGTGATATTAAAAAGGCTGATATAGATGAAGATTTTAAAATAAATAGAGAAATCACTTTAAAAGTTGATAATATTATTGAAAGCACTTCACTAGATAAAAATACAAATAAAAAACTTACTCACTCAACAATTCAAAGTATTATCTCAAATGGAACAAGAACAGATTTATTTAATATCAAGATTAAAAACACTAAAAAAATTGAGCTTGATAATCTTAAAGGAAAAGAAGTAGTTGTAAAAGGTGTAAATGTAGCAACAACAGATTTTGGAACATTCTATTCAAGTGTTGAAAAACCAATTTTATTAAATCAACTAAAAGCCTAAAAGAAAACTTTTCTTTTAGCTTTAAAGGCTTTAAAATGATTGAACATTACATACAAGAATTAAATTTAATATTCTGTGAGAGATTAGAATATATTGAAAGTGTTGAAGATTACTTAATCTTAAAACAACAAATAGAGGTTTTAAATAATAACTATAAAGAGTTATTACAATTACTTGATAAAAAACTGTTAGAGGTGTTTTAAATGATTATAGATACTTCAATTGATACAACAATAGATAATTTAGAAGTGGCTACTTATTTTAAATTAGAAGAACTTCATAATACAAAATCAAAACTTGCGACAAATTGTCATAAAAATAAAACTGAACTCTTTACAAATGAAGAGTATATAAAACTTCAATTTGAAGAGATTGAACTATTAAAGGAAGAGTATGAATTATTTTAAATTTTTAATTACTGAAAAGATACCTTTTAGATTGGTTGTGATTGTTTTACTTCTTTTAAATATGCTTTTTAATAATACAAATAATATATCTATAAATGTAAATGAAGAGATAAAAAAGCATAAAGAGATTAAAGAAGAGATGTTAAAAGAACCAAAAATTTTAATAGAAGAAAATTAAATGACAAAAGCAAAATATGAATTTGGCTCTTATGATAAATATGGCAACTTAAACGGTGCCTATGTTGTAGGAGTTGTTTTATTTATTTTAATCTCTTTTTTTATTTTTTCTCTTGCTATTTTTAAAATCTATTATTTACAAGAATTAAATTTTAAAATCTTACTTTCTTCAATAATTAGTGAGATTAAAAATATCTATTTTATTTCTAAAACTAGTGGATTTATAGAAGTAGTTAAAACCTATACTTTGTATTTTAGTTTAGGTTTTATCTCTATCTTTTTATATCTAAAAACTACTATTTCAAAAAAGATTGAACAAAGAAAGTTAGCAAACTTTGGATTAGAGAATTACTATTTAAAAAAGAGATTAAGTGATGGATATATTTATGAAGTAGTTAAAGGTGAGGTTATGGAGTATGACAAATTTTTAAAACAATTTGAGAATATGACACAAAGAAATAAAATGGGAAGTTGTGAGATTAAAAGATATAACAAATTAGGGGTTATGGTTAGATTTAAAAATCCTACTCCATCTATTGAGCAACTCAAAGATTTATCTCCAAAAGACTTTATGAAAAAAGGGTATTTATTTTTAGGGTTTGAGGGTGGATTTAAAGAAAAAAGAGTTGCTAAATATGTAAGTCTTTCTTCTCTTCCTCACTCTTTCTCACTACTTGGAACAAGTGGAGGAGGTAAGTCAAATACATTAAATCACATATTATTCTCAATCTTTTATAACTTTGATACTGTTTATGAATTGAATTTTATAGACTTTAAAGGAGGAGTTGAGAGCCAACCTTATGAGAACTTAGAAAAGAAATATAAAACAAATAAAATCTTTACTTATACAGATAATAGAAAAGAACTCTATAAAAAATTAGTTAGATTAGACATAATGAATAAAGCAAGACAAAAGTTCCTAAAAGCCCATAATAAAAAGAAATTTACTAACTATTATATTTATGTCTTCTTTGATGAAATTGCTGAAATATTAGATTATAAAGCAAATACAAAAGAGGATAAATTCATACAAGATAAAATAAAAGAAATTATTGAAAGTTTATTTAGAACTTCAAGAAGTAGTGGTTTTAAATTATTCTATGCAACTCAAATATTTACAAGTGTAGGAAGTGGTATCTCTAACTCAATTAAAAACAATACTATTTTTAGGATTTTACATAAAACAGAAAGTGATGAGGGTATTCATTCTGTTATTGATAAAGAGCCATTGGAAGAGATAGGAATAAACCCCAAAGAATTTGGTGTAGGAGAAATGATTATAAAGAATGAAAGTGAATATTTTAATGTTAGGACTTTGTATGTGCCAGACAATTTTATAAATGATATAAAAATAAATACTTCTAAAAAAAATAAAAAGTTTGAAAATGAAATGAAAAAGTATATTGAAGAGACTGTTAAAGATTATTCTTTTGAAAATAGTGTTTATAGTAAAGAAGATTATATGAAATCAATAGAAAAATAATAATATTTATTCGTATCTTTAATGTATTAGTTGCTAAAATCTTTTTTATATGAAGGAGATTTTATGGCTAATAATAAATCTGGTTTTGATAATGAAGATATAAGTAAGAAATGCTTTAAACAATAAAACATATAGTCAAATAAATAAAAATTTACAAGAATTAGTGAGATATTGTTTTAATAATTACAATGGGATAATTCAATGTGAAAAACAAGCAGGACAAAATAAAAGTGATTTAAAAATAACTATTGGAAATGAAAGTTATACTTACTCTGTAAAAAAAGGAACTGGGAATAGTGTTCATCAAGAGCCCGTAGGTAAGTTTATTGAGTTTTTAAAAGATAACTATACTATCAGTAATCAATTAGAGAATGATATTAAGTTTTTTATATGGGGTGATAATACTTATGATGGTACTGGAAATATTGCAGATAGATTAAGTGCAAACCAATTTAAAAAAAAACACCCCGACATTATTAAAAGAATAATTGATTTTCTAGCACCAATAAAAACAGATTTAATTAAAAGGTTTGTGATTGATGGAGCTGATTGTTCTTCTTTTGCTTCTGATTATATTTATTATGGAAATGATATTGATGGAGTTTGTTGTAAATCAGATAAAGCATTAGATTGGATATCGAAAAATAATTGTGGAGGAGCCATTCCAATTGGAAGATTATCTTTTCAAGCTTGGAATAGGAATATAAATGGTGGAATTAAATCTGAACATAAAAGAGGTGTAATTCAATTAAAATGGGGGAATATCAAAGAAGATATAAAAAAGGCAAGAGATGAATAAGGGAACTGCACAAGGAACTATTGAAGAAATAGAACTGGTAAAAGAATTAAATAAGAATAAACAATCTATTTTGTGGGAAATTTTAGAATTTACTGATAATAGTAATCTTTTTGCAGTAAGATGTTCCAGTCAAAAACTATCACAAATTAGTAAAAATATAGTTGCTCCTAAAACTGATGTTTTTATAATAAAAACAAATGATATAGTAGAGTTAGATGATTACTTTTTGGATGAAAATATGATCGAAAATCAAAAGATTTCTTTTGAATATGTATTAAATAGTGGCATTTCTGTAAAAGAAAAAAGCTCTACTTCTTTTACTTATCAAAAAATGACAAGAGAAACATTTTTTAAAGTTTTTGGAAACTATGAATTGGGATGTGCCATAGAATATTATACTAGTGAAAAAGATAAAGATAAAAATGTTATATTAGAAAAAGCTTGGAATACTAATAAAGTAAAAATATTAGAAGTTATAAAGGATTTAAAATCTCAATATAATTATGATAAAGAATTAAAATTATCTAGCGACAAAGAAATTAAGCAAACAGCAATATCACTAACTAAACATATAATAGATAATAAAAAAGAAATATCAGACTTTATTTTTAGAGGAGTAGGTGCTTTTGAAAATCCTTTCTTTGTTGATTTTTTATATAAAGAAGAAGAATTATTAAAAAATTGCTATCCTTCAAAATACTCAATTACAACTGGGTCAGGTAGAAGTAAAGGAGACTATACTGTGGTTATAAAACCTTAATAATTTCTTCCCCTAAAAGTTTAACAATTTTAGGGGAAACGCTATTTCCAATTTGTTTAAAAGATTGGTGCTTTGAGTTAGGTAGTTTGAAACTTTTAGGAAACCCCATTATTTGTAATGCTTCAATTTCTGTAATTTTTCTTTTTAAATCTAAAACAATAGGAATATTATTTCCACCCGTTCCCATTTTAGCTGTAAGGCAAGGGCTTATATTATCTGAACGACTGCTACATCTTGAAGGGCGAACTTCTGTAATTATTGTATATTTATTTCTTTCTTTAATTTTATTATTTTCAATATGTGATTTTAAATGTTTTTTAACTGTTTCAGTAATATCAGAACTTTTGTTATTGTAATCAATTATATTTTCTAGTTTAAAAGTAGAATTTATTTTATCTGGAAATGTAAATTTATGAAAATTATTTACTTTTTCTTTATGAAATCCAATTATAAAAATTCTCTCTCTATTTTGAGGAATATTATAATCTTTTGTATTTAAGATTTTGTGATACACTTCATAATTCAATTCTTTTAAATTACTTTCAATAACTTTAAATGTATTCCCCTTGTCATGGTTTTTTAAACCTTTTACATTCTCTAAAATAAATGCTTTTGGTTTTTTCTCTTTTAGTATTCTTAAAATATCAAAAAATAGAGTTCCTCTTGTATCTTCAAACCCTTTTCTTAAACCTGCAATACTGAAAGGTTGGCAAGGAAAACCTCCACATAAAATATCGTGGTTAGGGATTTCTTTTTCATTTATTTTTGTAATATCTCCAAATGGTCTTTCTTTAAAATTTTCATAATAAGTATTTTGTGCAAAAATATCTATTTCACTACTAAATACACAGTTACCATTAAGTTCTTCAAGTGCTAGTCTAAAACCACCTATCCCTGCAAATAAATCAATAAAATTGAATTGCTTACTCACTATTTCAGCCCTTTCAAAATGTGAGTTATTGTATCAACTGTAAAAGCATTTCCAATCATTTTATATCTTTGAGTATCACTGCAACTGATAGTATAATTATCAGGTATTTTTTGTAATCTTTCACATTCTAATGGTGTAAGCTTTCTAATTCTTCCATTATCATATATTTTTGTAGTATCTGTTCTTGCTAGAATAGTTGGAGATTTGCTCTCCAAAGAATAAACTCTTCTTTGTCTTTCATTATCATTGTGAACTTCTTTTGGTAAATCAAAAAGCTTAACTATACCTTCTTTTGTTTCTGTTTTTTTATTATCAATATCTATACTTTTTAAAAAATCTAAAACAGGTTGTTTATTAAAAAAATATTTTTCAGAAACATTGTCTTCTTTAATATCTTTGATTTTTTCTTTGTGTAATTCAGTTGGTAAATTATTTATATCAATATTAGTCCAGTAATATCTCGGTCTAGATTGAGCAGAAAATAAAGAAGAGTTTATTAAAATATGTTCAACTCCAATAATCTCACTCATTAAGTTACCCCATTTATTTTGAACATTTTCAAGTAAAAAATATTTAGGTTTTATTTCTTTAAATATTCTAATATATTCATAAAATAGTCTTGATTTCTCACCTTTTAGTCCTTCTCCTTTTTGAGCATTACTTAAATCTTGGCAAGGACTTCCTCCAATGAGTAAATCAATCTTTGGAAGTTTTTTAGGTTCTATATTTCTAACATCTCCTAAATGAATAATGTTAGGGTTATTCTCTTTTGAAACCTTAATTGCATATTTATCTATTTCAGAAGCGTAATAATTTGATATAGGTATATTTAATTTATCTAATGCTATGTGAGCACAAGAAATTCCATCAAATAGACTTAAAATATTCACTCATTATTCCTTTTTTTCTAATTATACTTTGTTTTGATTTTTTTATTAAATATATTTCAAATCGTAATTATTTTTTTGTATATATGTTATGTATTAAGTCTTTATCAATAGTTGATTTTAGTCTTGGGTTAGAATAAAATTCTCCATTCCAATAATCTAATGTATTACTCAATTCATATTTTTTATTATTCTTTTTATCTAGTATTATAATTTTTATAACTAACACACCATCACTAACTTCAATTTCAATAGAACTAACTTCAAAATTCTCACAAAATTCATTTCTTGAGGGAATAAGGAAACATTTAACTTCATTTTTTGATAAACTCATTGAGTAATAAGAAGTGTTTGTTAGCTTTAACAAAGAATAAACTAGATTATTCATTGAAAAGTTTTCAGGTTTATTGTCAATTATGTTTTTAATTTTATTTTTTACTTTTGCCAAACATATATTTTTTTCTTTTTTATATTCATTAATATGTTTAACTCTTTCATCAAAACAATTAGAAAAAACTTTTAGATAAGACGTTGGTAATACTTTAAAAAAGTCATCATATGAAATTGCAGAGAACTTATCTACATAAAATTCTTGTCCTTGATAAAAGAAATATAATTTATCTATTGATTTTGAATAGGAAACTTTTGTTAGTTTTGCTTCATATGACTTATTTGATAATTCAGTAATTAGAATATCGCAACCAGTTCTAAATGTTTTTTCAAGTTCTTCTTTTGCAAAAACTTCTAAAATATTTTTATTTGCATATTTTGTTGATTTTGTAAATAGAAATAAAAATCTATAAATGTCAAGGTTTCCTATATTTAAAGAATTTAGATTTAAGTTAAATATATTATCATTTATTTTCACATCTCCGATGTTACTTAAATCATTCAAAGATAAAATTTCAATTGTTGGAGAAGATAAATCAATAAGCTTTTTTTCAATTACATATTTAGAAATATTTAATGACTTTGAAATTACAATTTTTTCTTCTTCTTCAAAAAATGTTTTTTTGCTTAATTCTTTTCTTATTAGTTTTTCACAATTTATAAAATTTTTTTTACAATATGATAATAAACCTTTTGGACTATCTCCATAACTTTTAGTATCATTTATTACTCCATAAGAAAAAATTAAAATAGATAAATTATGATTTATTGTTTCTATGACTTTACTCCTTATTTAATAAGCTTGATATTTTAGCAAAAATGCCTCGAAAAATTAATTAAATAGTATATTTCAAGGCTTAAATTGTGATATTTAATCAAAATTAGATAACTTTTCTTTCTCCTTAGTCTTTACAGTTTCACAACCATATTTACTTTTTATCTCTTCAAGTGATTTTTCTTTTGGGTTTCTACCTTTCATTTCTCCATAATACCACATCTTCTTTTTTGAAGCCCATTTAAAATTAAGTTCTTTTAACTTGTCTTTGATTGTTTTAGTATCTCCACTTAACCAAATCCAAGAGCCAACAACTTCAATTAAAATATTTTCATAATGTAGAATTTGTGAAATGATTTTTTCTAATTCTAAATCAAATTTATTTTCATTTGAAAAATAGATACCATTTTCTAAAATGTTGTTATATATAGAATTTAACATTTTAAAAAGTTCATCTGTTCCTCCAACATCAGGGTGTAGTTTTTTAGCTAATTGTTTATAAATCTTTTTAGCTTCATTTATTCCTTCAATACCTTTAAATTGTTCTTCTATTTGTGAGTATGTCATCTTCATTCCTTTTAAAAATTGTTTTACCTTTTTTGAAGATTTTTGAGGGGATTGTCTTATCTTTTTTTTTAATTTTAGAAAATAAAACAACTCTCAAAAAACTTTTTAAGGTTTTACCTCTTTCGTTAGTTTCTTCGGGTTTTTGTAGGAATGTAGGGATTTAATTTTGACTTAGAATAAAATATAAAATAGTATTAGTTTTATTTTAGTATCTGTCAATAATTTAATAGAGTGAAATGAGAAAAAAACTGAAACTAATGAAAGTTTAAATGCTAGAAGAAAAGTTTTCTGTTAGGTTTTGTTTTAGGTGTGATAACAAAAATTAAAAAGTAAAGAAGATATTTTAAAATATAAATATAAGAAGACAAAAGTCTTCTCATATTTAACCATAATGAACTACTATTTTGTCTTCAAATTTATCTATATAAAATGCACTTGCTCTTAAATTTTGAACAATTCTTTTCCAATCAAGATAGCCAACAATTGATAAACTTGGAGCAAGAAGTAAATTGTTCTCTTTTAAAAATTCAAATGCTTTATCAAAACCTACTTCATAGATTTTTTCTTCCCATTCTCCTAAATCAAAAGTAGCAGTTAAATCTCTTAAATATGCTTCTTCTAAATCATTGTCAAAATTTCTATAAAGAGTATTTGCATCACTTATATCAATAAAATTATAAGTATCATTATTTACTTGTGCCCAATCTTCAACTTTTGAAAAGTTTTCATAAACTTCATACTTTTCTAATATATTATCAAAGTTATCAATCATAAAATTTATATCATAGTCATTTAATTCACAATGATAAGATAATTTAAAAATAGTTTCTTCAATATTTGAAGTATCTTCTATTTTTTCAACCAAACTATTGATAGATTTATAACTATCTTCATATGCTCTAATTTTCATAAGAAAATTATAACTGTCCTCTACATCTGTAATTTTGTATTCATTTCCTCCAAAATCAACAAACTCTTCTAACTCTTTATAATTATATGGAAGAGCAAACTCTTTTTTTAAATCAGTTTCGTAATTTAATACTGTAATAAATGTATTCAAAATAAATCCTTTCAATTTCTATTCAAATTTATATGTATTTTTTAAATTTGTAATGAAATTTTATAGCAATAAAAAAGTCTTGCCAAATTAAAATTGGAGTTTTAAATAAAAATTCAAAAATTTTAATTTTAGACTTTCACCGATAGTTTAAAACCAAATTATCAGATTTTGTTCTGATATTAAAATTTTAACCTATGGAATGTCTTGTGAGAAAAAACCGAAATTTAAACCAAAAAGAAGAAATTTCTTTTAGGTTTAGATATGAGTTCGAAACCTAAATTAGGAATCGAATAGTTTAATAATATTAGTAAGTAAGAAGCAAGAGTAATTGCGTTAAAGTTTTACAACTTATTTACAACAAGATTACAACCAAAAATTAAAATAAAAAGGAATTAAAATGTCAATTAAACCCTATAATATAGGACTTTGCAGTAATTATATGGAAACGGCACTATCTCCTACCAGGCGTGCCATTCAAAGCTCGATATATAGGCTCTTGTAGAGTTTTTATATCGGGCTTTTTTTATTTCTAAAAAATATAATTCCCACCTATTTCCCACCTATTTCCCACTTAGTATTATTTTATATAATCTATTTAGTATTTTTATTTGTTACAGTAATTTTTTTAATTAGTGGAGATTCAACCTCTGGGGTGTAGGTTTATAATTCTTTATGAAATGATAAATGATTATTACAGAGAAAGTAATCACTTTATGCAGATACCTCATATTAAATTAGATTTATTTAAAAATCTTATAGGGTTTAAAGTTGTATCAAATTATCAATTAAAAGAAAAAGTATTAAATACAATAATTAAAGATATAGAAAATGAAACAGATTTTTATTTACAATATGAATTTTTAAAAAAGCAAGGAAGTAAGAAATACAACTATATAGAGTTTAAATTTTCTAAGAAAAAATTGAAGCCAAAAAAGTCAAATGAGCAAATTTTAAAAGAGATTGAGAGACAAAGAGAAAAACTTCAAGAAGAGTTAGAACAATTGACTAAAAAAAGATTGGAGATTTGGGAAGAGAAAAAAGAATTAGAAGAAACTATTCAAAGGTATAAAAGGGAAATGAATAAGTTTGATAAATGGGTTTGGAAATTTAATTAAAATATATTAAGAAGATTAAAGTTTTTGTTTTAATTTTAAATCAAATAGTCTAAAAATTTTAGAAACTATAAATTTAGGAATCATATTTTTAGGCATTCCTGTTATTTCAATACATTTTCTTGTAGATTCAATATCTGCATGCCCTTTTACATTTTCTCTTGCAGTATCAATTACAATAAAAAGTCTTATTTCTTTAGTAAGGACTTCCGCTCTTATTTTACTAACATTTGCTGTTATGAATCCTACATATTGTTTTTTATCAGATTCAATTTTTGATATGGTTTCTTTTAAATCTTCTTCAAATGAGTAAGCAGTTCTTAAAACTGACATACCTTCATGTATTATTTGTTCAAATGCATTTGGCTGTACTTCATTTGAGTTGTAATGTTTAGGGGCGAACAAAACTCTTGCAATAGTTTCTTTTGAATCAATTAAAACTGGTGAAAATTCACTTTGTGATTTTTTTTCTAATTTTAATAGTTCCTCGTAACTCAAAATAATCTATCCTTGTATTAAGCTACGAGTTTAGAATTATTTTCATTTTTTGTAACAACAGTGTTGCTTTCAGATGTAGTATTAAATCTGATTTTTTCAATAGCTTCTTTCATTTTAATTGGAATTATTGAAATAGCTAAATTTTCTTCCCCAAATACTTCTCCATCTAGATCATAAAAATATGATATCTCTTCTAATTCACTAATACTAACTTCAATATAGTTATTTTTATTTTTCCAATAAATTCCAATTTCTCCAAATGTTCTAGGAAATACGATAGGTTTAAGTATATTAAAATCTTCTAAAAGAGATAAAAATCTTTTAGCATTAGATATAGTTTTATTTGAAATTATATCAGCATTATAACCATCCCAGTTTTTTTCAAAAGTTTTATAGGTTTCTATCTCTGTTTTTAAATCAGCATATTTTTCTATATAAGATAGTCTAATTTCTTTATCTTCTTGAATTAAAAAAGTTGATTCATTTTTTTCAATATTTGGAGTAGAGACAGCTATAAAACTACTTAGTAATGTTGTAGAAAGTATCATTTTATTCTCCTCTATCAAATTTTTCTAATATAGAATCATGAATAATTTTTTCAAAAACCTCTACTTTGCTATACAAATGAAGTTTTTCAAAAGTTTCTATAAGTTTTTCTTTATTATATCCTATAGCAGGATTATAAATAACTTTATGTTGCATTCTTATGTTTATTTTCTCTTTCATATTATCCATTTCATCTGCAAAAAAATTAGTTGCAATAGTATTCAAAACCTTATCATTAACTTCTGGAATATTTAAAAAATATCCATGATTAAAATGCCAATAATCATTTAAATTATAAATATGTGATGGAATATATTCTGATTCTTTAAATAAAGATTGTTTCCATTCATTAGTTGTATCAACTAAAAATTCATCTAAATATTCTAATGTAATATTTGCAATTCTATTTTCATTATCAGGTATCATATTAAATATTTCTTCTATATAACAATAAGATATTTCTGATATACTTCTCCATCTTGAATAATTTCTACAAGTTATTATCAGTAAATCTTTATTAATTTCTAATGTCCATGTAGTTTTATTTTCTTCAATTTTTGTGTAAACTAATCCGCCTAAGCTTTGACTTGGTTTAGGAATTCCATCTGGACCAATTGTCATTGTGATTTCTTGCTGTTTATCTTTTTTTTGAAATTCTTTATTTAGTAATTCACTTTCATTCATTTTTTCTATTAATATATCTATCTCATCTAATGTTAATCTTTTTAAAAATGAAAATGCAAAAGCAATTATTTTTACAGCATTTTTGTCATTATATGGTTTAATTATGTCCATTTTATACCTACAAAGTCAATATTTAATATATTGTAGCGTATATTAGTTTTAATAAAATTAAATATAAGTATATAGTAAAGACAAAATAAATATATTTGTGTATTATTAGGTGTCAAATAAGTGCCATTTATTACTATTTTATAAGTCTTTTAAATAAAATAGTAAATTCTAAAGTCTGTATTTATGGTATTAGGTGGTATTTAGTTCGACTCCTGATAAATTCCTACCAGGCGTGCCATTCAAAGCTCGATATATAGGCTCTTGTAGAGTTTTTATATCGGGCTTTTTTTATTTCTAAAAAATATAATTCCCACCTATTTCCCACCTATTTCCCACTTAGTATTATTTTATATAATCTATTTAGTATTTTTATTTGTTACAGTAATTTTTTTAATTAGTGGAGATTCAACCTCTGGGGTGTAGGTTTTGTAAGTGAATTATATTTAGCTAACTTTGTAGTATTGTTACTTGCTACTGCAACAGTTAGTTTTATGACTTATATAATGTACTGGTGTATAATGGGTCTTATACCTACTGCTTTATTATTATTTGTTTTTTTAGTAGTTAAATCTGCCTACCTATTAGATGGTGTTACAAAAGTAAAAAGAGTAGGGAGTATTTTAATTTTTCTTAATATTATTGGTTTGATTTTAAATGGTATGTATAACTGATTATAAGTTATGTAAATTGTTATATTTATAGTTTTGTAGTATAATAATTTATTAATAATTTCAAGGATAATAATGGAGAAGATATTAGAATTTGAAGTTTCTTATAATGGTTTAGACTCTGATAACCATCAAATTGATTTATATGATGTTTCAAGGGCAATGATGGGATTTCATCGTTCTCTTGCAATAACATCACAAATGATGTTACATAACAATCTTATTCATAAATCTACTGCTTTGAAAAATGCAAAAATTCTTACCTATCCTCAAGAGGAAGGAAGTTGGCAAATGAAGTTCGCCCTTATTGCGGCTTTATCAAGTCCCTTTACTCTTCCTAATAATACTGTTATTGGTCATTTAGGGTACTCTTTATATGACTATATAGTATCGGAAAGCTTAGGTGTCCATGTAGATTATAATAAAACAATAGGTAAAATATATGAAGAAAACCCAAAGTTGCCAAGAGTTGAACAATATCAATTAGATAATGTAATAGAGAAGTGTACAGGTTCTATAATTGATATGCATAGACCAATTTCACATAGTGGAACAGCAAATAAAACTATAATCAATGCAATTCAAGGTGATAAAAAATTGCCTTTACCCAAATAATTCCATAACAT